>Ga0182024_10002954_pt1 | contig 41368 bp, 30 predicted proteins | sample P32metaG_FD_120480 | JGI IMG/M metagenome (GOLD analysis project Ga0182024, IMG submission 120480) | Permafrost microbial communities from Stordalen Mire, Sweden - P3-2 metaG (Illumina Assembly) | ecosystem: Environmental > Terrestrial > Soil > Wetlands > Permafrost | place: Sweden: Stordalen...
CGCATGGATCCCTACTTGAACCAAGCCATTGACCGGAAATAAAACTCCCACGAACCACAACCACCCCACCAAAAGATACGGTTCGGTTTTAGCCCGCCAGACGACCAGAACGCTGATGGCAATCAGGATGAGGCCTGCGCCGATGGGAACGAAGGGTTTCCATACGGCGTAAGGATAGTAGTAACTTAAATTCGATGGACAAAGAAAGAGGCCGATGTAGCGCACGTAGGATACGAGGCAATTCTCGATTCGAAGCGTAAGAGGCACGACCGAAAGAGAGGTCACGGCCGCAAAATGGGTTTGCGCCTGAAAAATAAGCACTGCGGGAATGATGGCAAGAGTGAGCAAGGGAAGTTTTTCCAGGATCAGATGCCGCCAGTCGAAACGACGCAGGGAACCGACTCCCGATTGATTCCATGGCGTTCGGGCCAGCGGCCAAAAATCGAGGAGGAGCATGACAAAGGGAAGGGTGATGCTCATCGTTTTGGAAAGAAAAGCGAGGATGACGAGCGCCCCGACGATCAGGTATCGCCGGAGGGTTGGCTTCTCGGCATAACGGGCATAGGCCCAGAGGGCCAGGATCCAGAAGAAGCCGCTCAAGACATCCTTGCGTTCGGCGATCCACGCCACGGATTCGACGTGGAGCGGATGGAGCGCGAATAATCCGGCCACCAGGGCGCTTCGTCCGAGGGCGCCCGTCATCCGTTGCAGCACTAAAAAAAGCAGGACGGAATTGGCGATGTGAAAAAGCAGGCTGGTGATGTGGAAAGGTCCGGCCGCAAGGCCCCAAAGCTGGTCATCGGTCTGGAAAGAGAGCCAGGTCAGCGGTTGCCAATTGCCCGCCCATTCGGTGGTGAAGTCCCACCCAAGCCCAGGCCAGGAAAGCCCCGATTTTACGTGCGGATTTTGTAGGATATACTGGGGATCATCGTCCGAAAAAAAATCGAAGGAATAGACTTGGCTATAAACAAGGGCCAGAGAGGCGATGAGCCCGACGCAGAGGAGCAGGCTGGTGGTGTGCGCCGTGAGACGAGAGGGAGAGGCAACCGCATGAGCCTTGTTCTTTCTACGCTTCATACTCATGGAGGCTCATCGCATACGTTGACGGCTCGATGGTAACGGAATGGCTGGAGGTGGAAATGATTTTCGAGGCAGCCCGGTTCGACTTGGACATGTTCACACTAACCCGAAAGACTGCATGACTTTTAATGTGGCGAGCCCCCGGGCGCTCATCGAGAGGGTTGAACTAGCAATCAATGCGAACTTTGGCTCGATAGGCCCGTGGGCTGAGTTGAAGCCGCTTCGTGAAGGCTTGGCGCATGTTTTCGGCCCTGCCGAATCCGGCCATGTAAACCACAGTTTTGACGGGCAGGTCCGTTTCGCGGAGTAGCCGCTCGGCACGATTGAAACGACAGCGCGTCACTTCTTCCAAGACGGTGCGTCCGAGCGCCGAGCCAAACCTTCGCTCAAGTGTACGGCGACTCACCTTGAGATGGTCCGCAACATTACGCACCGAGATGGCTAGCTGACTATGGGTCCAGATATAGTTCTCGGCCGCAGTCACGAGTTCATCTTTAGCTAAGGGAGCAACTGTTCGAATCATCGAAGCGGGGGATGGTTTGGAATCGATGACTAAATCGATCACGTGGGAAACCTGGAGGGCATAACGGAGAGAATTGAATCCGGGACACTGCTCGATCCGATCCAGAAGACTATCGAGCGCCGCTTCGATCTCGCAAAGATTGTCTGGCGAAATTATCTGTCGGTCTGAGGAAAGAATGTGTCGGTCCCATAGTTTGTGAGGGAACTCGCCATTGAATTGGATCCACTTCTCTGTCCATCCCGTGCGGGGATCGGGCCGGTAGCGATGCCAAATTCCGGGGAAAAGCAGGATGACATCGCCTGGCTTCACCGGACGCCTACCGACCTGCTTGCTTTCGAAAACACCTTGTCCCGAGGTGATCAGAATGAGCGCGAATTCTGGGAAAATGCGACCGTGCGTCCAGGTAAATTGATAGAAAGCGGGATGCGGCTCGGATGGGTAAGGCGCGCCGGGTTTAATCTGCGAACGGCCCGCTCCAGTGACGTAAAAACCGTCATGAAATAGCTCTTCAGTGATCGGGAGATAGTGATGAAATGGGGTCATCTACTCTTATAAATGCTACCTGATCCATTCTAAACGGATTGGCGCAAAAATGGCGAATGATTTCATTGTGGCGGACTCGATTCGCCTTACGCTTATGAGCGACATGACCGCGTTTACCCCGCTCCGCCTCGGTCTCTTCGGTGTTGGCCTTGATACCTACTGGGCTCAGTTTGAAGGTTTGAAAGATCGCTTGCTCGGGTATCAGTCTCGTGTGCGCGAACGGTTGGCGATGACGGTCGAAGTCGTGGACGCTGGGTTGGTCGATAACCCGTCACAAGCAGTGGAAGTGGCCTCGACTTTCAATCGGGCCGAGGTTGACTTAATTTTTCTGTACGTCTCCACCTATGCGCTTTCTTCCACCGTTCTCCCGTTAGTCCAGAGGGCGCGTGTCCCGGTGGTCGTGCTTAATCTTCAACCGGTCGCCCAACTTGATTACGAGGCTTTCAACCGCTTGGCAGATCGCGGCGCGATGACGGGCGCCTGGCTGGAGCATTGCCAAAGCTGTTCCGTTCCCGAGATCGCCGGTGTTTTTCATCGGGCAGGGATTCCTTTTCACGTCGTCAGTGGATTCCTCGACGATGAGGAAGCCTGGAAAGAAATCGCCGACTGGATCGCTGCCGCGCGTGTGGCCGCGAGCCTGCGCCAGAATCGAGTCGGTGTGCTCGGCCATTATTACAGCGGCATGCTCGACGTTTATAGCGACCTGACGCAGCATTCAGCCGTTTTTGGAAACCACTTTGAACTGCTGGAAATGGATGAGCTTTTAGCCCTCCGTTCCGGGGTCAGTGATTCTGAGGTTCAACTCAAAATTGGCGAGTTCCACTCCATTTTTGATGTCTCCGCCCAGTGCGAACCAGTGGAATTGGAACGGGCCGCCCGGACCGCTTGTGCGCTCGATTTATTGGTGGCAAAACACAGGCTTGGCTCACTGGCCTATTACTATGAAGGTGAAGAGGGTTCGCCCCACCGGGCTCTCGCCACTTCGGTCATCGCCGGAAATACGTTGCTGACCGGCCGGAATATTCCCGTTGCCGGTGAATGCGAAATCAAAAACGTCCAAGCGATGAAGATCCTCGATTTGCTCGGCGTGGGCGGTTCCTTCTCCGAGTTCTATCTCGCCGATTTTAAGGATGACGTGATCTTCCTCGGCCATGACGGCCCGGCGCATTTCGCCATCGCGCAAGGACGGGTTGGGCTCGTTCCGCTTCCCCTTTACCATGGTAAACCGGGCAAGGGCCTTTCCATCCAAATGACCGTCGCCCATGGCTCGGTTACGCTGCTCTCGGTCGTTCAGCACCGGGACGGGAAACTTTCCTTATTGGTTGCCGAGGGAGAATCGCTGCCGGGTCCCGTCCTCCAGATTGGCAATACCAACAGCCGCTATCATTTTCCCATTGGCGTGAAGGAGTTCATGAACCGCTGGTCCAATGCCGGACCGGCCCACCATTGCGCTATCGGAGTCGGACATGTGGCCGCCAAGCTCGAAAAACTGGCCCAGCTTCTTGGAATCGCCATTAATCACATTTGCTAACTGCATGAATTTCATCTGTCCGCTTCCGCAATCGATAAAATGCGCGCTCATTCTGATCCTGGCCGTTTTTATGGCTTATTTCGGATGTTCACCCTGTCAGGCGAAAACACCCGACGATTTGGCCCAGAACTTTGTCTCCCCGCCCGATAGCGCTCGTCCATGGGTCTACTGGTTTTGGGTGAACAACAATGTCACGAAAGAAGGCATCACCGCCGATCTGGAGGCGATGAAGCGGGTCGGGATCGGAGGCGTCTTGATTATGGCGGTCGACCAAGGGGCTCCGAATGGTTCGGTAGTTTTTGGGACTCCGGAATGGCGTGATCTTTTCAAATTTTCGTGTCAGGAGGCAAGCCGCCTCGGCCTGTCGATCAACATGACGAATGACGCTGGATGGTGCGGGAGCGGGGGACCATGGATCACGCCGGCTCTATCGATGCAAAAAATGGTTTACACGGAGACCTCCGTGCAAGGGCCGACCCATTTTGAAGCGGCTTTGGCTCAACCGGAGACGGTGATGGGTTATTATGAAGACATTCTCGTTCAAGCCTACCCGACGCCGAACGGCAATTTCAAAATTGATAATCTTCCGGCTGAGACAGCTTTGAAAAGGTGGCAAATTCTACCGGCGTCGACCATCAATCCGGAGTTGCCTGCCGACCAGACGATCGACCCCGCCAAAATCGTTGATCTGACCGCTCAGTTTAAGGATGGCAAGCTGACTTGGGACGTGCCTGCGGGTAATTGGACAATTGTGCGGTATGGCCACACGACCACCGGAAAAAATAACCATCCGGCACCGGTGGGCGGATTAGGATTGGAAACTGATAAACTCAGCGCCCATGCCACAGAGGAGATGTATAACGGGCTGATTAAGAAGTTGGTCGGCGACATCGGGCCGCTTGCCGGCAATTCTTTGGTTTCAACCCATATTGATAGCTGGGAGACCGGTTCCCAAAATTGGACGCCTGACTTTCGTGAACAATTCCGACAGCTGCGTGGTTACGATCCGCAACCGTATTGGCCGGTGATGACGGGCCGTGTTGTCCAGAGTCTCGAAATTTCAGAGCGGTTCCTATGGGACGTGCGGCAAACGGTGTCCGATCTCCTGGTAAAAAACTATGCAGGGAAGATGCGGGAAATGGCGGGCAAAGATGGACTCAGACTGTCCCTTGAAGGCTATGACGCGCCATGCGATGAAATGGCTTATGCGGGTCAATGCGACGAGCCGATGGGAGAGCTTTGGTCATGGCCTTGGGGTCGCTGCGCTGTCGAGACCACGGAAATGGCTTCCGCAGCGCATGTGTACGGCAAGCGGATCGTGGGGCTGGAGACTTTCACGGCCAATAGTAAAGAGAAATGGCTGAGTTATCCCGGCTCGGTCAAGTCATTGGGAGATTGGGCCTTTTGCGAGGGCATCAATCGTTTTGTTTTTCATCGTTATGCGATGCAACCGTGGTTGGATCGAAAGCCGGGCATGTCGATGGGCCCATGGGGATTGCATTACGAGCGAACGGAAACCTGGTGGGAACAGTCCAAGCCGTGGCACGAATATCTCGCGCGCTGCCAGTATCTCTTGCGGCAGGGACTTTTCGTCGCGGATATTTGTTACCTCGAACCCGAGGGTTCCATCCAGTTTCACGCCCCGATGCAGTCTGCAGGCGAGCCACCGGATCGACCGGGCTATAACTATGACGGCTGCAACGCGGACGTGGTGATTACGCGCATGTCGGTCAAGAATGGGCGCATCGTGCTTCCAGATGGCATGAGCTACGGGTTGCTGGCGCTGCCCGATTCGCAGACCATGACGCCAGAATTGGCCGCGAAAATCGGCGAGCTCGTGAAGGCGGGGGCAACTGTGGTCGGTCCGAAGCCGCAAAAGTCGCCAAGCCTGTCGGGCTATCCGGACGCGGATGAGGCCCTGGCGAAAACGGCAGACGAGGTGTGGGGGGATTGTGATGGGCAAAAGGTCACCGATCACGCCTTCGGCTCCGGCAAAGTCGTGTGGGGACCCGCACCAGAAAAAGTGCTGGCCGATCTCGGCGTGCCGGAAGATTTTCAGGCCGACGGAGGGGCGCGCGAAGATCTCCGCTATACCCACCGGCAAATGGACGACGGCACCGAGTTATACTTCGTCGCGAACAAGCGCGACCAAAGAGTCAACGCGATGTGCACGTTCCGCGTGGCCGGCAAGCAACCAGAGCTCTGGTGGCCGCAGTCGGGTAAAATGGAGCCCGTGGACGCATTTGAGGAGAAAGACGGGGTGACCCGTTTGCCCTTGCAGTTGGAGGGCACCGAATCGGTGTTCGTGATTTTTCATCCGGGACAGAAAACGATCGACCCGGTGGTGTCGATCACCCGGGATGGCCAGGAGAGTGCGGCGCCGGTGACGAAAATCGTGGTGCAAAAAGCTACCTATGGCGTCCCCAACGATCCCTCACGCGCACGCGATGTGACGGCCAAGGTGCAGGCACTCATTGACGGTGGTAAGCTCGATTTCACGGTCAGCACACTTGCCGAGGGAGACGATCCAGCGCCTCATTTGGTCAAGACTCTGACGGCGAATTACAGCATCGGTGGAATGACGAAGATATCTGTCGGTCAGGACAAAGACACCGTGCATTTCGAATCTGCGGAAGCCGAGAGGGGGCCCGAATTAAAGGTGACCGCGGATGGGCAGTGGCAGCTCGAGGCGTGGAAGAAAGGGCACTACGTCCTGACGACGGCTACGGGTAAGATTGTGAATTGTGATGTGACGGAAATTCCTGATCAACAGGATATCACCGGACCGTGGGAGTTGACTTTTCCGCCCGGGGCTGGTGCGCCGGACAAGGTCACGCTCGATCAACTTGCCTCGTGGAGCAACAACGCCGATTCGGGTGTGAAGTACTTCTCAGGAACCGCGACTTACCGAAAAACTTTCACGATCAACCCCGCAATCGATCCGGAAAACATGCGGGTCGATCTGGACCTCGGCAACGTGCAGGTGATCGCTGAACTTAAGGTGAACGGAAAGGACATGGGAATTCTGTGGAAATCTCCCTATCAAACAGAAATCACCGACGCTCTCAAACCGGGCGAGAATACGCTGGAGATAAAAGTGACCAACCTGTGGGTCAACCGGATGATCGGCGACGAACAACTGCCGGAGGATTCCGAAAGAAATCCGAAAGGAACGCTGAAGGCCTGGCCGCAATGGTTGCAGGAAGGCAAACCCAGTCCTACGGGTCGCTATACATTCACGACATGGCGGTTGTGGACCAAAGATTCTTCCTTACGAGATTCGGGATTGATCGGCCCGGTACGGCTTAAGTATGCAGCACGCCTTACCTTGCAAAAGCCATAGCAAGACGGTGGCTAGAGCCTCCCAAGCCTCGTAAGGGGCGAATCCCGTAGCGTCTTAGAACCGGAAGAATCGACTTCTTACCTGCTTTTTTTACCCTGTTTTCCATGTCCAAAAACGTCCTTCAGAGCGTACCTGTTACTTCGTTTTGTTACATAAAAACTGTTACAGTAAATCCCGATGGCGAGCTTGTTTGCCTTTAAGAAGGGCTAGTGGCGAAATGGCAGACGCGCCAGATTTGAATTTTGCATCCACCTCTGAGAGCACAAAGGCATTGGGCTGCGATTTGGTCGCAAAAAGGAAGCGCCTGGTAGCGCATCCCAGCGGGTTTACATTGACACTGGGTGCCACCCTTCAAAAGTAAGCGAATGGTTATTGTTTCGACTCCTGGTCTTGACCGTCGTCGATTTCTCCAGCTGCTGGGTGGCGCTGCTGGGGCCTTGGCTGTCCCGCCTGCCTTCGCCGTTCCCACCGCCGAACCCGAACCCTTCACCTTTCTTTTTATCACGGACACCCACACGGAATACGAACTTGACGCCGCCCATGGCACCCGGATGGCTTTCGCGCACGCCCGCACCATTCCCGCAGACTTCGCCATCCAGGGCGGCGACCATGTTTTCGATGCCCTCGGCGTCTCTCCCGCTCGCGCCACAAAACTCTTCGACCTCTACGGCAAGACCGAGCAGGATCTCGGCCTCAAGCTCTATCACACTCTTGGCAACCACGATTGCTTCGGCGTTTATGTCCACTCCGGCATCGGCCCCGCCGATCCCCGCTATGGCAAGAAAATGTTCGAGGCTCTTTTCGGCCCCACTTATTACTCTTTCGATCACAAGGGGCACCACTTTGTCGTTCTTGACTCGATTGGCTTCACCCCCGAGCGCCGGTACCGGGCCGAGATTGATTCTGTCCAACTCGCATGGCTCGCCCACGACCTTGCGTCCCAGCCCCTCGGCACACCCATCATCGTCGCGATCCATATCCCGCTCACCCACTCCAGGCATCCGGACCTCAAGCCAACCGACCCTCTTGCCCACGAGATCCACGGCTTTATCAATGGTCCGGAGACCATGCGCCTGCTCGAAGGCTACAATGTTCTGGGTGTTCTTCAGGGCCACGTCCACATCAACAAGGAAGTTGTCGTCAACGGCATTCGCTACCTCACCTGCGGCGCTGTCTGCGGCAACTGGTGGCATGGTCCCCGCTTTGACACGCCGGAGGGCTTCACCGTCGTCACCGTCGCCAACGGCAAGCTTTCCACCCGCTACGAAACCTACGGTTTCCACACCATCGATCCCGAGCCAAGCTAGGGGACCATCCCTCCTGCTCAAGCGGGCATAATTGAGCGAGTTTGGCGCGAGCCTCCGCAGTAGTGAGGCCCCACTGGAGGGTTGTCCTTAACCGGCTCAAAAGGTACTCTCTGCGATTAGGGAAAGAACCTCTAACAATCGGATGACATGTGGTACAGGAATAGTGATATACTTTTTCCCGGTTAGAGTCTCCTTACCTCTCTAGGGGCTAGTGGCGAAATGGCAGACGCGCCAGATTTAGGTTCTGGTTCCGCAAGGAGTGGGGGTTCAAGTCCCTCCTAGCCCATTGCCAAGCCCATGCGCTCGGCCCGCATCGGCTTGACCCACCCAACCGATTTGGTATCCTCCCCAACTCATGCCGCGCCTTCGCCCACTTCTTTTCAGTCTCCTTGCGCTGGCTTTTGCCACCTCCCTTGCCCAAGCGACCCTCGTCTGGCGTCCCGGCGAAGGCTGGTCGGATGAAAGCGGCAGCGACGTCTCCGCATCGAGTTCCCGCGATCAATTGGAACTGGCCCACAAACTCGAGGCTCAGGGCCAGCGCGATGCCGCTCTCAAGGCCTACAAAGGCCTCCTGCGCCGCTGGCCCCTCTCGTTCTTTGCGCCCGAAGCCCAATACCGTGTCGGTAAAATCGTTGAGGATGAAGGCGACTTTTACACCGCGTTCCAGGCTTTCCAGAAAATGGTGACGAAATATCCCTCCAGCGACTATTTCGAGCAGGCCCTCGATGAGCAGTACCGCATCGCCAATCTTTATCTCGCCGGTGAGCCGCAACGAATCTGGAAAATCCCCCTCGGTCCCTCGATGGAAAGGACCATCGAAATGTACCAGCGCATCATCAAGAACGCGCCCTACGGCACCTATGCCCCCCAGTGCCAGTTCAACATTGGGCTGGCCCGCGAGAACCAGCGTAAATATACCGACGCCGTTGATGCCTACCAGACGGTGCTCGATAATTATCCGGCCAGTTCGGTCGCTTCCAACGCCCAGTACCAGATTGGTTACGCCTGGATGCGCTCCTGCCAATTGGGTGACTACGATATGGGCGCAGCCAAGAAGGCCGTCGATGCCTTTCAGGATTACCTGGTTCGCTACCCCGACAGCGACAAAGCTGTCCAGGCGCAGGAAAATATCGTGAAGCTCGGCCAGAAGCAGACCCAGGGCGCCTTCGATATCGCCGTGTTTTACGAAAAATCACATCCCCCACAGCCACGCGCTGCCTTCATTTACTATAATGAAGTCGTCCGCGAAGACCCCAACTCCGCCCAGGCCCAAATCGCCAAAAAGCGTATCCAGCAATTGCGCCCCGTGGTCGAAGCCCTGCCCGGCGGCCTCGGACCCGATGGCTCGGGCAATCCCGCTGTGCCACCTCAACAGGTCGCCAGCGGCCCGCAAGCTCCCGGCGCCTCGAACACCGCGCCGGTTGACGATAGCAGCGGCCCTGTCACCAACTCCGCCCCGCCGGACGCCACCAGCGGCGCTCTACCGGCCGACCCCAACGCTCCCGTAACGAGTTCCTCGCCCGGCGCCACTGCGGCCGGTGATACCACCAGCACCAACGCGCCTAGCGCCACTGCTGCCGGCGACGCGACCAACGCGACTAATGCACCCCCCGTGGCCAGCCCGCCCGACAAGACCCCGCTGCCGCAATGATGAGACCCATCCTGGCCCTGCTCGCCATCCTGGCCATCGGGTCACTCAGTGGCTGCGCAGGCTATCGTGTCGGGGACACCTCCGGTCGCAACCTCCAGGGCGTCCGCAGCGTTTACGTTCCCGTCGCCAAAAATGCCAGCCTGGAGCCCGATCTTCAGATGACCGTCACCAACGCCATCATTCGCCGCTTCAACAGCGATGGCACCCTGGAGGTCAACCAAAATTCCAACGCCGATTCCGAACTCGACGTCACCATCACCAACATTCAGCAAACCGCCGTTCGCAGCAGCACGTCGGACATTTTGGTCACGGCCCAGTACCAGCTTACCATCGAGGCCACTGCCACCTACGTTAACCGCCGCCTCGGGCGCAAGATATTCGAAAATGCCGCCGTCACCGGCAGCACCACCTTTTTCACTCAAAGCAATATTCAGGAGGGCGTACGCCAGGCCCTCCCGCTTGCCGCCGAAGACCTCGCCAACAACACCGTCAAGCTCATCACCGAAGGCTGGTGAGTCCCTTGTAACGGCGGTCTATGACCGCCGACGGCAAGACGAGACAGTAAACCCATTTGCCAAATGCCTTCCGTACGGGTATGACGTCAGGATGATCGTCGCAAAGAAAGCCCCTTCAAAGCCAAAGCGCGCCATCGGGGCGAGCATCTCTCCTGAAGAACTCCTTCGGGAACTTCCCGGCGCGAAACTTATCACCCATGAGGCCGGCGACCTCATCTTTCGCGAGGGAACCAAAGCCGCAAGCTGCTACGTCATCACCCAGGGCAAAGTGCGCATCCTCAAAAAAACCAGCAAAGGTGAAAGCATCCCCCTGGGTCTGGTGAAGTCGGGCGAATTCCTCGGCGAGATGGCCATGCTCTCCGGTGAACGCCGCAGCGCCAGCGCCGTCGCCGCCACCCGCGTCAAAGCCATTGTCATCGAGCACGCCGAATTTGTCGCGCTCCTGCGGGAGCAACATCCCTTTGCCAGCCGCCTCTCCCTCCAGATCTCCACTCTGCTCGCCACCCGCTGTCATCGGCTGCTCCGTCTCATTGCCCGCCGGCCTGACGTTGTCCCTCTGGCCATGAAAAAAGCCCCTCCCATCGATGTACGCGCCGTCCTCAACCGAGTCTATACCCTCTGGGCCGTTTGATTTCTGCGCTCCCGTGGAGTGCAGTAAAAATTCGCCGGGAAATACTGCCGTGCGCAGCACTGCCCGCGAGGTGAAGTCAACCGCTCGTATTCTCATCCCCGCCCGCAACGAAGCGGCCACTATCGGCCGGATCGTGCGCGAATGCCGCCGTGCCGGTTTTTCCGTCACCGTCATCGACGACGCCAGCAGCGACGCTACCGCCCTCCTCGCCGCGCAAGCTGGTGCCGAAGTCCTCGCGCTTCCCGGCCCGCATCACGGTAAGACCGCCGCGCTCCATCACGCGATGGCCGGGTTACCCGAATCCATCGACTGGCTCTTTTTCCTCGATGGCGACGGCCAGCATCATCCCGCCGATCTCGAACGCTTCTGGCGCCTGCGCCACGATGCCGACCTCATCGTCGGCAATCGTTTTCCCGATTCAGCCCGCATGCCGCTCTTGCGCCGCTGGACCAACCGTGCCATGTCGACCTTGTTGCGCCGGAGCGGCATCCTCGACAGCCAGTGCGGATTCCGACTCGTCCGACGCGCGTGGCTTGGCTCCTGGCTCCCCGCCGGCCATCACTTCCAATTCGAAACCGAAATGGCCCTGCTCGCAGCCGCACGTTCCACTTGCGTCCGCAATCTGCCCATCCCCGCCACCTACGCCCGCGAAGAATCGAAAATTGTCCCATGGCGTGACGCCCTCAACTTTGCCCGCTGCCTTTTGCGTCACGGGGTGCCGCACGCGCTGCCCGCCTTGCGCGTAGGCCGGGTATCGGGCGTGCCGGCAAACTCATGAACCCGGAAGCAGTCCAGCCCTTGTTGCAGACGACGGTCAATTCGCTCGGCCAGCCCATTGCCTATCCGCGTGACGGCACGCCCGAAGTCACCGCCCTCCTCGTCGAAATGGTTCCCGGCCAGGAAACCGGTTGGCACCGGCATCCCGTCCCGCTGCTCGGCTACATCCTCACCGGCGAACTTACCGTCTACCAAATCAGCGGGGAAAAGCGCGTGGTCCGCCCCGGCGAAGTCTCCCTCGAATCGGTCGACGTCATCCACAACGGCGTCAACGAAGGCGACGTGCCTCTCAAAATGATCGTCTTCGTCGTTGGCCTGAAGGATGTGCCGTTCACGGTAGAAGAAGTTCGGTAGACAGCCGTCATTTCTCCTCGCCCGTCACCAAATCGGCACTAAATTGGAACCGTGCCCGCGCCGGAAACCTTCGTCCATCTTCACGTCCACTCCGAGTACAGCCTCCTCGACGGCCTGTCTCGCATTCCGGACCTGGCCGCGCGCGCCGCGGAGCTGAAAATGCCCGCGCTCGCCCTGAGCGACCACGGCAATCTCTTCGGGGCCATCGAATTTTACAAGGAATGCCGCAACGTCGGCATCAAGCCCATCATTGGCTGCGAAGTCTATCTCGCGCCGGGTAGCCGTTTCGAGAAAAAGGCCAACAGCGCGAAGGAAGCCTCCACGCATTTTCTTCTCCTCGCCAAAAACGAGGCCGGTTACAAAAATCTCGTCAAGCTCGTCTCCACCGCCCACCTCGACGGTATGTACTACAAGCCGCGCATCGACAAGGAAGTCCTCGCGCAGCACGCGGAGGGACTCATCGGCACCAGCGCGTGCCTCGCGGGAGAAGTCGCGCGCTCCATCATGGCGGGCCGCGCAAAGGAAGCCGAAAAGTCGATCGACGAATTCAAACACATCTTCGCGCCGGGCGATTTCTATCTTGAGATCGCCGATCACGGCATTCCCCAGCAGCACGCCGTCGCGGCGGAATTGCTCAAGTACGGCAAACAGTTCGGCCTGAAAATTGTTGCCACCAACGACGTCCATTACGTCCGCAAGGAAGACGCCGCCGCGCACGACGTGCTTCTCTGCATCCAGACCGGGGCGAAGATCAACGACGAAAATCGGATGCGCTATCCCGCGCCCGAATTTTACCTGAAGTCGACCGAAGAAATGGCCGCGCTCTTCAAAGACGTTCCCGGCGCGCTCGCCTCCACGCTTGAAATCGCCGAAAAGTGCGACCTCAAAATTGTCCTCGGCGAAAACAAATTCCCCGCTTACACCGTGCCGGAAGGCGAGACGAGGGAAGGTTATCTTCAGCGCCTCTGCTACGAAGGCCTGAAAAAGCGGTTTCCGGATCGTCACGGCGATCCGGAACTGCGGAAGCGTCTCGATTTCGAACTCGGCGTCCTCAACAAGACCGGCTTCACCAGCTACTTTCTCATTGTCTGGGATTTCATTCATTACGCCAAAACCCATGACATTCCCGTCGGGCCGGGACGCGGCAGCGCGGCGGGCAGCCTCATCGCCTACGTGCTGGAAATCACCGACATCGATCCGCTTGCGTACGGTCTTTTCTTCGAGCGGTTTCTCAATCCCGAACGCATCTCGCCGCCCGACATCGACGTCGATTTCTGCTACAACCGCCGCCCCGAAGTCATCGATTACGTGCGCAAAAAATATGGCGAGAAGTCCGTCGCGCAGATCATCACCTTCGGCACGCTCGGCGCGAAAATGGCCATCCGCGATGTCGGACGCGTCATGGGCCTCAGTTATGGCGAGGCCGATCGCCTGACCAAGATGATTCCGTTCGACCCGAAAATGACGCTGGAAAAGGCACTCAAGGAAAGCCCCGATTTCAAACGCGCCTATGACGAGGAAGACATCGCCCGCTCGGTCATCGATTCCGCCATGAAGCTCGAAGGCGTCTCGCGCCAGGCCGGGGTCCATGCCGCCGGCGTCGTCATTTCCGACCACGACCTGACCGATTATGTGCCGCTGACCAAGGACGACCACGACGGCATCGTCACCCAGTACTCGATGGACCCGCTCGGTGAACTCGGCCTGCTCAAGATGGATTTTCTCGGCCTGAAAACCCTCACCGTCATCCAGGACGCGCTGCGGCTCATCGAGCAGACGACCGGCAAAAAAATCACGCCGCTCGAAATTCCGCTCGACGATCCCGCCGCGTTCGACTTGCTCAGCCGCGCGCAAAATGTGGGCCTGTTCCAGGTGGAATCGCCCGGCATGTGCAAGGCCTGTCTCAGCGTCCAACCGCGCGTGGTCGAGGACGTCATCGCCATCGGCGCGCTCTTTCGTCCCGGCCCGATGGAATTCATCCCGCTTTACGCGAAGCGCAAGTCGGGAGAAGTGCCGACCGAGTACGATCACCCGCTCCTTGAGCCGATCCTCAAGGAAACCTACGGCATCATGGTCTACCAGGAGCAGGTCATGCAGGCGGCGCAAATCCTCGCCGGCTACACGCTCGGCAGCGCCGATGTGCTGCGTCGCGCCATGGGCAAAAAGAAGCCGGAGGAAATGGCCAAGCAGCGCGCCATCTTCGTTGAGGGCTGCGCGAAGAAGAACAACATCGGCGCGGAAAAGGCCAACCAGCTTTTCGACGTGCTCGACAAATTCGCCGGTTACGGTTTTAACAAAGCCCACGCCGCCTGTTACGGTGTCATCACCTGCCAGACGGCGTGGCTCAAGGCGCGCCATCCCGTCGAGTTCATGGCCGCGCTCCTCTCCAACGAACTCGACAACACCGACAAGATCGCGCTCTTCGTGGCCGAGGCGCGAGCAATGGGCATTGCCGTCCTCGCCCCCAGCGTGAACGCGAGCGGCAGTCTCTTCACCGTCGGGGAAAAATCGATCCGCTTCGGCCTCTCCGCGATCAAGAACGTCGGCGAAGCCGCGGTCGGCCTCATCATCGCTGCGCGGGAAAAAGAGGGCCCGTTCCGCGACCTGCACGATCTCTGCTCGCGCGTCGAATCGCGCGGCATGAACAAGAAGCTCGTCGAAAGCCTGGTGAAATCGGGCGCCTGCGACGATTTCGGCCCGAACCGCGCCGAGTTGCTGACGCAGATCGACGGCGCGTTGGCGCAGGCGAGCGCCAAGGCCCGCGACCGCGATGCCGGCCAGGCCTCCCTGCTCGATCTTCTTGGTCCGATGGAACCCACCGCGAAAAAATCGGGCGCATCGGCCCAGGCGAACGGCGTTCCCGATTTCCCCCTGCGTGAGCGGCTTGGTTACGAAAAAGAACTGCTCGGTTTCTACATCACCGGCCATCCGCTCGACGACTACGCCGCCGATCTCGCCGCGTTCCAGACCCATACCGTCGCACAACTCAAGGACATTCCCGACGAGATCGACACGCGCGTGTGCGGCCTCGTCACCAAGGTTGACGTCCGCACCACGCAAAAGGACAAAAAACCGTGGGCGCGCGTCACGTTCGAGGACCTCACCGGTTCAATTGAGGTTCTCGTTTTCCCGGACACCTACGCCGTGCTGCCGCGTCCGCTCAACGTCGGCGAAGTTGTCGTCATCTCCGGCTCGCTCGACCGCCGCGACGATCAGCCCAAGCTCCGCGCCGTGCAGGTCCTCTGGCTTCCCGAGGCCCACGAGCAGCTTCTACGCGAACTGGTCCTCCATTTGCCGATCGAGGATTGGCTCGACCCCGCTCGCTGGGCCGATCTGCGCGAACTCGTCATGGACGCGCCTGGCCCGGTCAAGCTCCGGCTCGTCTGCTCGCGCGCCAATGGTGGAGGGGAACGCTCCCGCGTCGAGCTTGCGCCAGCCGATCACTACGGCGTCGCGTGGACTTCCGAATTCAAGACGCGCCTGGAAGCATTCCTCGGTGGCGCGGGTTACGAATTGCGCGCCACGTCCCAGATCGCGCGGCAGAAAAAAAAGCCATGGCAGCAGCGGAATTGACCCATGTCTGCTTTTGAATAAGTTCCAAACGGAACTTAAAGGTACCGCGTAATCCCGTTATCAGACCCGATGATGAGTCCCGCAACTTCATCGCGGACAAAAGAAGCTGCGAGTAAACTCCGGGCTTCATCGCGGTAGAAATAAATCACACTGTGATTCTCGGGCTCATCTTGCATGAAATTCGCTTGAACTTCGATCTTCGACCCACTGCGCATAATGACTTGATAAACTCGCACGAACGGACGCTAATCACGATGACTTTGCGTGTACAGTCATCACTTTTCGTTCATTTTGCGCTGGGGACATGCAGCGGCCGCCGCCCCTTTTCCGCGGTGAAAAGCTCCGGTTTTTCTTTCGGGGAAATATCACCTTTCCTTTGCGGAAGCTTCACGAACGCCTTTGCCGAGCGGAGAACATCCCGTATCTCCGCCAATTCCTCCCTGGAAAAATCGAGCCGGTTCAGCGTCTTCACATTCGACTCCAACTGCGCAATCGAACTCGCTCCGATCAGAGCTGAAGTCACCACCGGCAGGCGCAGCGCCCAGGCCAGCGCCATCTCGGCCAGCGGCTGCCCCCGCTTTTTGGCAATCGCATGAAGCGCGCGAATGGTGGGCAGGTTTTTCTCCACCGACTCGCGTTTGAGAAAGTGCTCACGGCTCGCGCGGGAATCAACCGGGATGCCGCGCAGGTACCGGTCGGTCAACTGTCCCTGCGCCAGCGGCGAAAACACGATGCAGCCAATCCCTTCCTTTTCCAGCACCGACGTCAGGCCATCCTCGATCCAGCGATCCAACATGCTGTAGTTGGGCTGATGAATCAGGCACGGCGTGCCGAGTTTCCGCAGGATCGCCGCCGCCCGCCGCGTCTCCTTCGGCCGGTAATTGGAAATACCGGCATAGAGCGCCTTCCCCTGCCGCACGGCATGGTCGAGCGTGCCCATGGTTTCTTCCAACGGTGTCTCCGGGTCGGGCCGGTGATGATAGAAAATATCGACATAATCGAGCCCCATCCGCTTCAGGCTTTGATCGAGACTTGCCAGCAAATATTTGCGCGAGCCCCAGTTGCCGTAGGGGCCTTCCCACATGTCGTAGCCCGCCTTCGTCGAAATAATCATCTCATCGCGATGCGCGGAGAGATCCTTCCTCAGGATGCGCCCAAAATTGCTTTCCGCCGAGCCGTACGGCGGCCCGTAATTGTTCGCCAGATCGAAATGAGTGATGCCGAGATCGAAGGCGCGCACGATTATTTCGTGCGCCGTTTGCTGCGACGAGACGTCGCCAAAATTTTGCCACAAGCCCAGCGAAATACGCGGCAGAAGCACGCCGCTTTTACCGCAGCGCTGATACATCATTTTCACGTAACGGGAACTCATGTGGGAGAAAGGGTGATGATCTGCGTTAAATGGGTCAATCTCATTTAATGGAGGTTGAATTTCTCCCAAATGGGCTTTTATTTAAGTATGAACGCGAATACCAAACTTGAAAGGGTACGGGATTTGGTGAAATCCAAAGTGTTGGAACTTCAGCCCTTCGCGGGCGAAGAGATGAACCTGCCCCAAACCGATCCTCATCGTGATGGATTCATCGCCGGTGAACGGACCTTGGCCGCGCAAATTCTGGCTTTGATCGACGAAAAAGAAGAAGTAACCGAACCGCTTGAAGACGAGACGATCCTCAGCCTCGGACGGACGTAATCCAATGTAGCGGCGGTCGATGACCGCCGTGGATGGTCACTCTGTTTTCTTTTTGCCTCGGCGGTTTCTTCGGCTTGGCTCAGGACAGGCTCCGACCGCTGCCACAGATCGAGTAATTTTCCGCGCCCTTTTCCTCAGGCGTGCCTTCCTCTTTTTCAGCAGCCGTAGAACACGCCGGGCAGAGGAGGGCAGGGGAAGCATCCGCTTGAGGCGCTCCTCGACCACCACGCCATCGTGATACGCGCCGAGCGTTTCCTGAAGCTTTCCGACCCGTTTCATGACGCGCGCCATTCGCCGAGTTGGACTGGCATGCGTTAGTTCCAATTGATAGAGAAGCCTCTTTGCCTTTTTTCGCCACGTGTGAAAATCAACGTCCTTTCCCGTGCGTCGAGCTTTTTTACCGGCCCGCCGCGTTGCGCGAAAAGTTTCCGCTACCCGTTTGGAAGGGGACGGCCATGTGGCGTGGCCTGAGGCACTCCGCTTCATCTCATTCACGGATAAACGAAGAATCTTCATCGCTTTCCGTAGCGCCTTTTCCGGTGCTTCACCGGCGGTTGGATTGCCAACCAGGCTCAAGTAAATTTCTTTCACTGACTTCCGGTCACGCGCGTGGAGAGCTGCTTTTCGCGCGAGTTTCTCCAGGGTTGCCTGTGTAGCTTCGAGATCACGCTGATCGGCCAAAAGCCCTGCCGCTCTCCGCAACCGTGCCCGGGCCCGCGAATGCGTTGCCAGGCCCAGGGCCGGACGTGCGAACCCAAGCAACGCCCGCGCGCGTTTGATCAGGAGCCGGCCCTCATGAATCAATGCGTTTGTCGGCTCGTGCGAACGCCGCGTCAGATCCCGTCCCCGCATCGAAATCTCACCGAGGACGCGAACAACCCCATCCCTTATTTTTTCATCTGGCTGAAAGGTGTAGGCGACGGGAGGCGCTGGCATAAGATAAAATTGTGCCGCATGAGGCTTTTGGCCAATTAAACTTAATCCCAACTTATTTAAAACCCGTAATAGGATGCGCAAATCTCCTTTTAGGAGTATCCTTTGCAGTTGAAACAAATCGCCACATGGATCCGGGAGTGCGACATGGCCCCCTTTGAGCGGGTTTTCGGCGCTTATCCCGGCGTACGCTTCCGGAACGTGCAGACTGAAACGGTGCCCGAACAAATCGACGGTCTGCTCCTCACCGGCGGCTCGGACATCTCCCTCGAATACCTGCGCCAGCCGGTTTCCGATCCGCGCCTCATCAAAGACCCCGACCCCGCGCGCGACGCCTGGGAATTTGCCATCGTGCCCCGCGCGATCCAGCAACGCATCCCTCTCTTTGCCATTTGCCGCGGGTTGCAAGTGCTCAATGTCGCGCTCGGCGGCACGCTGCATCTCGACATCCCGAACCACGACAAACTCAAATTCCAAAACGTCCAGCCCCTCCGCTATGCCAACGGCGCTCCCATTCAAATTCCCCGCGTCAACAGCTCCCATCATCAGGCACTCGACCAGCTTGGGACTGGCTTGGAAATCGAAGCCTGGTGCGCGGACGACAACGTCATCGAACAGGCGCGGCTTCGCGATTACCCGTTCGGTCTCGGCGTGCAATATCATCCCGAGCGCGATCCCCTCTATCAGCCCCTCTTCGACGCCTTCATTCGCCACGTGCAACACCCCGCCTCATGAACAACCCCTCTTCCAACCTCACCGTCCGCGTCGGCTGCCACATCGTCTACGAAACCGCCGCGCCCACCGCGATCCTCCTCGTCCTAAAACCGCGCCACGACGACAAACAAACTGTCCTGCAACAACAACTCACCTTCACCCCGCACCTCCCCTTCTTCCATTTCGAGGACCTTCACGGCAACCTCACCGACCGCGCCGTTTTGCAACCGGGCGAAAACATCATCCACCACGATGCGCTCGTCTCCGTCTCCTCCCTGCCCGACAATCCCGAGCCGACGGGGCCGCCGACGCCGGTCTATCAGTTGCCGCCAGAGACGCTCCGCTACACGCTTCCCAGCCGCTATTGCGATTCCGACAAACTCCTCAATTTTGCCTGGCAGCAATTCGGCCATTGGCAAAATGGATACGATCGCGTTCAGGCCATCTGCGATTGGGTCCATAACAACATCGAGTACCGCTTCGGCGCGGGCAGCTCGGTTATCAGCGCTTCGGAAGTGCTCCTCCAGCGCTTCGGCGTCTGCCGTGATTTCGCCCACGTCGCCATCGCACTCTGCCGCGCCTTCAATCTGCCTGCCCGCTACGTTACCGGACATCTCCCCGACATCGGTCGGGTCGATCCCGGAACGCCGATGGATTTCCACGCCTACTTTGAAGTCTTCCTCGGACAGCATTGGAGCACCTTCGACGCCCGCTTCAACGTCCCGCGTATTGGCCGCGTCAAGGTCGCGCAGGGGCTCGACGCCGTCGACGGCGCCTTCTCCACCATCTACGGTGAGGTGCAATTCAAGTGGTTCGAGGTCTGGGCCTACCAGGTCAATCCCACCCAAGTCTCCATCGGCGACCCCGTCGACATGTCCAAACGCCTTGATGGCACCGTTCAAGTCCGCCGCAATTGATCCCCCAACCCTACTCGCTTATGAAATCAAGCCCCTGGTACTCAACTGAAAGACTGGATGTCGACAGCCCCATTCCCGTTCACCACGACAACACCGCCTGCAAACAAGGCAAACTCATCGGAAAAAACTTTCATCGCTACGGCACCGACAATCGCTCCCTCTGCAAGCGTTGCGCTGAACTTGACGCCACCGGCAAGTAGGCTGCCTCTTCCGTTACACCCTCAGGCCGCCAACGTAAAACAGGTTCGTTCCTGCGCAAAATCGGGAACATTATGCGCACCGCAGGACGTGAGCGGCAGGTGCTCCTGAAGACGGCTCGCGGCGGTATCGGAGAAAATCCAAAACAGCTTCAGCCGCGACGCGACCTTCTCCAGCCGGAAGGCAAAATTGAGTTCCGGCCCGATCATCGTATGGCTCGCATCGGGGGAATGCCCACCAAACGAAACTACTCCGTGATGCACCATGATGCGAAAAGGCAGCGCTGCCGATTTTTGCAGCGCCTGAAATTCCCGACAGGCCGAGGCAATCGACGCCGCGTTCTCCTCGCGGCCCGCCCAGTAAGCCAGGAAGCCATCCCCCAAAAACTTGGCCAGCACGCCCTTTTGGTTCTGAATAATTTCCTGGCAATGGGCCATCCATTGGCCTACCAGCGGCGCCAATTCCTCGGCGGGAACTTGCTGGCTCATCTTGGTAAAGCCCTCAAGATCGGCCAGCAGGATCCAACACTTCATCAGCCGAATATCGGCAACCGTCAGCCGGTTCTGCTTTAAGGGGGGCGCCCGGCGCGGTTGCTCCTCGGCCACCGGTTTGGCGGCTTGCCGGAACGTAAACGAAGTACCCGGCATCTGAATGCGATCGCCGTCCCGCAAGCGGACCGGATGGGTGACCCGGTCGCCATTGATCTGAATGCCATTGGTGCTCCCAAGATCAACCACCCAAAATTCGCCATCCTGCTCATGGATCATCGCATGACGTCGCGAAACCTTGGGTGTGGGCAGCACGACCGTATTACCTTCGGTCCGGCCAAAAGTGCAAAGTCCGCTGACAGGGATCTTCTCTTCGCTTTTGGTTTCCAGCCAAGCCATCACTTCCACGTCAACAGCCATGACTATCTTTACTGTTTTTGGAACTTCAGAACAATAACCAATAAATCATCCCTGCTAAGACCCGGCCATGGATGAGGAACTGCTGCCCGTTGCCGTGTCACGCTCTTGGCTCATTCCGCGATCGACAGCGCGTCGCGCAATTCGGAAGCAGCATCGTGGATATATTCGACCGCCTTGTGATCCGGGTCACCATTTTTGAGCAGGTCGAGAGCAGCTTTGATATCCCGAATGGCCTGCACCCGATGACCCTTCACGTTGTGCTGGGGCGCATCCTGGGCCAACTTCAGCGCTTGATTCAGCAAATCTATTTGTTGGTCATCACTTGGCGGGTCGCCTCCCGGGTTCCAAGCCTGATGAACCAGATCGAGAGCCTGATTCAACATATCGGTATCTTGACCGAAAACAGGCGCGGAAAAACAGAGGATCGCGCTCAGCATGGCGACCCAAAATGCATTAAGGACAGATGAGGTTTTCATGGCGGGAGAAAGGTTGGATTGGTTATCCGGCTTTTCAGGATAAGCGACACAAATGAGGGCGAAGCCCATCTCCGCAACATTTACTCCTTTGAGAAACGATGGAAAGTAAAAAACGCCCAGCCTTCGCCGTAGGCGTCGCACGCCGTGCGACGGTGCCTTCGTCTGCGACTTTTCGGACAGCCTCTAAGACCCGTAATGTCGAAAATCGAACTTCTGGACAAATTTTACCTTGGCTGTTCTCGTCAGATTCCCGGCATTGATCTGAGTGTGGGTATCTTCCTTGAAACTACGATTGGACCTCGGTCCAGCATGACCCGTCACAGCCTCATCAGCGCTTCCGGATTCCAAGCCTTGTTCCTGGACATGCTCCCTTTGTTCCCTGGAGCGCATCTGGCGCCGATAAGCGGACGTATCTTTTAAATGCCACCAAATCGCAATTAACTGAAACGCCGCGCCAATTTCAATCAGAGTTGCCTGGGCCAAACTAATGTCGTTTAAGTGAATCATCCGATCTCTCTTTCGCTAGGGGTTGGGTGTAAAATCAATTCGTCGTTCCATCCTCTTTTTTGCAAAGTCCGTGCCAGCAGCGAAAACAATCAACCCGGCGGAAGGCGGGTGACGCATGCGACGGGACGCTTGCCTGGGCCATTTCAGAGGGAAAACGACCTCAATTCAGCCCTTGCCATCCCCAAATTCGTCGTGTCCGTCCGGGAAAGATTACACGGCATCAAGTGTAATTTCCCCCTTTTACCCCCTCTGCTGGACACAGTTGCCTACACTTGACGTTTTAGGGTCCGAATTATTGCCCTTACGTAGCCAAAAACAGAATAGCCACCTCTTTGGTAGGCCAAGGCAAACAATCTTTCAGCGTGACCCGCGCCTGTTTTTCGGACAGCCTCTAAGCCCTTATGTCCACCCATTTTGATCCGGAAGGAAATGCCTCGGTGCTTTCCGACTACTCCGCTCTTTCTCTTTTTGTTCCGGCGGAACAAAATGTCCACCTCTACGCGAGCTTCGACTCCGCCTGGGAGCAGGCGGTCGTTCTCTTCATCAACGGCGAGCGCTACAAAGATCAACTCGGCAGCTATATCCTGCGTCCGAGTATGCTAACCATTCCCAAGCAGGAGGCCGGCTATGAGCTCACCTTGGTTTCCTGGCACAAACGCAGCAACCCGAACGCTACGCTTCCGTGGATTGCCTCCCGAGGGCAACGCATCGGACCGGTTGTCTTTGCCTGGGATGATTCCGCTGAAGATGGCGATTACCGCGATACGCGGATCAAGCTCGTCACGAGTTGAGTTGAGCTTGGCGGAGTTTCGAGTCGGAGCACAAGGTGCGACTCGCTTGCAGCTCAAGCGAGTTTAGCCAGACGAAGGCCAGTTTCGGGAACCGGATCGCTTCCGCCCCGCCAGGTGGTTCTTATCGGATTGCGCTGCAGATTATTCTTGAACTGGCTTTACCATTTACTTCAAGCTGCTAACAAGGTTCTTTTAAGCTCCAGCCAGTACTTGCCCAAATCTAAAACATGATCGAGACCATTCGTTTACGAGATAGTGCCATATTACGCACTCTTACGAATAAAAGAGGCCAAACTTTGGTCGAATACGCTCTGGTTCTCGCCTTGATTTCCGTCGTCGCCGTCTCCGTCCTGGCCACCATGGGCACTCAGGTTAAGGCCGTGTTCACGACCATCACAAGTCAGCTCGCCATCGCGGGAAGCGGCGGAGCTACTGCAGCGGGTTCCGGATCCTCGGGTTCGTCGGGTTCATCGGGTTCGTCGGGTTCGTCGGGTTCATCAGGGTCAGGGTCTTCTCGGGGAGGGTAAACCCACAGTGGCGATAAGGCGCATTGCCTCCACTGACTTTCAGAAAATATCAATCCTAAGGAGCAGAATGAAATCATTTAACAGCATATCTAAAAATTGGTTCAGCGGCCTATTGGCCATCCTGCTCGGACTGTGCTCAATCAGCGCGGCCCATGCGCAAATTTTTGTTACGAATTATCTCAACGGTACGGTTGGCGAATACAACACGGATGGGACCACGGTGAACGCCTCGCTCCTTTCGGGATTGGATAATCCTTTCGGTATTGCGATGGTTGGTTCGAATCTATTCGTCTCGAACTTTAATGATGGCACCAATGGTACAATCACCGAGTATAATCTCGCCACGGGCAGCACCTCCACGTTCGCCTCGGGGATAAGTCACCTCAATGGTATTGTGGCCTCTGGATCGGAGCTGTTTGTCCCGAACCTTGGGACTGGCACGATTGTCGAGTACAACACGACCACGGGGGCCAGCTCTACGCTTGTTTCGGGATTGAGCACCCCTTATAACATCGCGGTTTCAGTTTCAGGAACAGATCTGTTTTATACGGATCACAGCGACAGCGCGATTAGCGAGTACGACATCGCCACGGGAACGCTGACCTCCTTGCCGGTTTCGGGACTGAATTACCCCTTTGATATCGCAGCCTCTGGATCGGATCTATTTATCACGAACGGCGACAGCAACAACTCCGTTCTCGAGTACAATCTCTCTACGGGGAGTACCACCACGCTCTTCACGTCGACGATTAGTTTGTATGGTATTGCGGTGTCGGGTTCAAATCTGTTGGTGGCGACCAACGACAACACAATTCTCGAGTACAACCTCATTTCGGGGCATACCTCCACGCTTATCTCGAGCGAGCAGGGATTGAATGGGCCAAATGACATCGTGGTGGATGTTCAAGGTGTCCCCGAGCCCTCCACCTGGGCGCTGATGCTCGGCGGCCTTGGCGCGCTGATTTACTGGCGCATCAGCACGCGCCGGGCGCTGGAGCGTAATAAATAAAAGTGTAGCCGCTGTGCGGCACGTCCTCGGCAGTGGCGGATGGCTTTCGCGCGGCTACGTCCTTACTAGAAGTCAGTTGAATCCTGAGGTTTTGCTTGCTGCAAATGAAACGTTGAGTAGAGATATTCCAATGGAAAGATTAATGCCCTGTCGTTTTTGCTCAACGGAGCTTCGGCACATCTTTATAGACCTCGGGCTTTCACCGCTTTCCAACTCTTATATCAAGCCGGAAAATCTATCCCAAGGTGAAATGTTCTATCCTCTCCGGGCATGGGTTTGCCATCATTGCTTTTTGGTACAGGCTGAGGAATTTTCGTCTCCATCCAATATCTTTTCCGATTACGCCTATTTCTCATCATTTTCTGAATCCTGGCTGACGCATGCCCGAAACTACGCGAAGATGATAAGCGATAAATGCGCTCTTAACGAAAAGTCGCTTGTCGTTGAAATTGCGAGCAACGATGGTTATCTGCTGCAATATTTCGTGGAACTTGGAATACCGGTTTTGGGACTGGAGCCGGCCGCAAATGTTGCTGAGGTAGCGACTAAAAAAGGCGTCCGAACAGAGGTGGCTTTTTTTGGTGAGGCAATGGCCCACCAGTTGCGCGAAAAATACGGCTATGCCGACCTTATGGTAGGTAATAATGTTTTGGGACACGTGCCCGATATTAATAACTTCATCAAGGGATTCAAAACGCTATTACATCCCGACGGCCTTCTCACGATGGAATTTCCAAGCCTGCATAACTTACTTCGCTTTAACCAATTTGACACAATCTATCATGAACATTTTTCTTATTTGTCGCTTTCCACGGTCCACCGTATTTTCCGGCAGCATGGACTAGCGGTTTATGATGTGCAAAAACTTCCCACACATGGAGGATCGCTTCGGATATACGTTCGGCATCAAGAAAAAAATACTCCCGAAACGCAGGCTCTTAGAGATGTATTGCGGGAAGAAGAAGAAGATGGTTTGTGCCGACTAGATACCTATTCAAGTTTTGCGCAGAGAGTTTTACGCGTTAAAGCGGACCTGCTGGAGTTTTTACTTCAGGCGCAACGCGCAGGAAAACAAGTGGTCGCCTATGGAGCGGCAGCTAAAGGTAATACTCTGCTCAACTATGCCGGGGTTAAGTCCGATCTTATTTCCTACGTGGTGGACCTCAACCCCTACAAGCAAGGGCGTTATCTGCCAGGATCGCGGATTCCAATCCGTGATCCAAAATATATATTCGAAACAAAACCTGACTATGTTCTCATCCTGCCTTGGAATCTTCAGGATGAAATTTCCCGGCAAGTGGCTTCTATTCGAAAATGGAGCGGTCAGTTTGTTGTGCCAATTCCTCAACTCACTATTCTGCCGTGAAATTGACTCAGCTCGACATTCAAGGGGCATTTCAAGTCGAATTGGAGTATCATCAGGATGGTCGCGGCTTTTTCTCGCGCAGCTGGTGTCACGATGAATTTAAGAATTTTGGCCTTAATCCCAATTTGGCGCAGTGCAACATTTCTTTTAACGAACGGAGTGGCACACTGCGAGGCATGCATTTTCACCGCTCGCTAAAGGCTGAGGCCAAGCTTGTACGTTGCACTCGCGGTCGATTATTCGATGTCATGGTGGATTTGCGTCAGACGTCTCCAACCTTCCGGGCTTATAGTATTTCAGAGCTAAGCCAGGACAATCATCTTGCCGTCTATGTTCCTGAAGGTTGTGCGCATGGTTTTTTAACGCTTGAAGATCATACAGAGGTATTTTATCAAATGTCAGATCCCTATGACGGACAAATGAGCGCGGGATTCATTTGGAATGATCCGGACATCGATATTCCCTGGCCAGGGCGTGAGAAGGGAACCTTTCTGATTTCAAATCGGGACGCCTTGCTGCCAACGTTTAGAGAAGTCATATCCTTTCAGCCTTAAATATCCGCGCTTACAAGTTTATGAAAGCGCCGAAGTTCTCCGTGTTGCTGCCAAGTAAAGATCGACCTGAGCTATTAATGCGGGCGATTGAATCTGTTCGCCGACAGTCAGTAAAAGATTTCGAAATTATAGTTTCAGACAATGCGTCGTCAGTGCCATATGCTGAGTTGATCGCAAGCTTGGCAGATGAGCGCATTCATTGCATTCGGATTGATCGATCTGTTCCCGTGACAGATAATTGGAATAATGCGCTTCGTCATGCAAAAGGAGATTACGTTGTCATGCTTGGCGATGATGACGCGCTGCCTTCGGGATACTTCGAGGTTATGCTGGCAACTATTGCTCAGTATCATGAACCGGAGGTGGTCTATTGCGCAGCGTATCACTATTGCTATCCTTATGTGCAAGCTGCCTACCCTGACGGGTATTTGTCGATTGTGCTCAACAGTCCTCTTTTTATTGAAAGACATGAATGCTATCAACTAGCTCGATCGGAAGCCACCTTGCTCGCAAAAAAAGCGCTTCACTTCCATCATTATTTTTCATTTAACAGTCAGCATTTTGTTTGGAAGCGGGCAAGTATGGATAATATTTCCAAGGGAGGAGAGTTTTTTAAATCTCCCTATCCGGATTTTTACTCCTCCATCATGACTTTCCTAAACGCCAAAGAAATCATTGTTAATCCACATCCTGAAATTATTATAGGCATCTCTTCAAAATCATTTGGTTATTATTTTATAAACCAACAAGACCAATCGGGTAATGCCTTTTTAGGGCATAGCGACATGACAGAATTTGCTAATGATCAAGAAGTGCTTCCCGGATCAGATCACAATACCAAATGGTTGTTAGCTGCGAGAGAGGTTAAGCGTTCGATGGCCGGGACAATGCAACTTTCCTTGGGCATTGATAACTATCGACGGCTTCAGATCATCGCGGGATTGAGACGTGCACTTTTTGCTGGCGATCTGGAATTAAAACAAGGGCTCTATCATAAGCTTCGTGTGAGAGAGATATTGTTTGCAAAAAGTTTGGAAGCCGCCTTGCGTATTGTGCGTTTGTTGCCATCTAGATTTCAGTCCGCCTTTTTTGGATTACTGGATCGGTTTATGGATCAACATTTTCAAGCAACAATAATCAGGCTTCCCATTGGTAGGCGCCAAACTGTTCTTGATGCGATTGAGTGGCTTGATGGGAAGCCTAACCTGATGTCGAAGGAGTCGAAAGAAGTCGTTTCGCCTACTTCAAATCAAGGGTCGTATGCAGGCACTTCTACTATGCACATAAACCCTTACCTTAGTATGAATCAGCAAAAGTTGGTCGACGCTTTTCATGATCTTTATTATTCATTACTTAATGAAGGTCGAGGTGTAAACACGATCCGTCTTTCCTGGCTAGGGCATGAATTGTTTAAATGTCCGATGGATTTGTGGCTTTATCAAGAGTTAATCATGACTAATCGCCCCGACGTCATCATTGAAACGGGAACTTATCGCGGCGGTAGCGCGCACTATCTGGCTTCAATCTGCGAACTCGTGGGTCATGGCAAAGTTATAACGATAGACGTTAATGCATGGGCTGATAAAGCCAGGCCTCAACATAGGCGTTTATCCTACATTTGCGGTTCAAGTACGGCTCCATCAGTTTTAGCTGCTGTTCACAAGATGGTGGAAAAAAACAAAAAGGTGCTTGTTATTCTCGACAGCGACCATTCCATGGCCCACGTCCTGGCCGAGCTTTCGCTTTATCAGCAGTTTATTCCTGTTGGTGGTTTTATGATCGTCGAGGATACGAACGTAAATGGTCATCCCACTTTTTCTTCGCACGGTTCCGGTCCATGGGAGGCGGTAGACGCGTTCCTGGTGAATAATCAGGAGTTTGTGGCCGATCGTTCGCTCGAACGTTTTTTGCTAACAATGAATCCCCGCGGCTATCTTAAACGAATTGCTCCATGCAGCAAGCAACCAATTGATCATTCAGCTGCCATGCCAATGTAAATATTGGTCACATCGAGATATCACTTGCTCAAAGATAGGCAATACAGACAGGATTTATTTCTTAAACAGCGCCCACCTCAACGAGGTCCATAATGTTTTCGTCTGAATTGCGACGTAAAGACCTTGCAGAGAATGAGCAATTTGGAGGAGCCAGCCCTGCACAATTGGGATTTGAACAAGAAAACCTTGTTTCCACGGCGCTTCGCCATAAGCGTGGATTTGAGCGAGGGATGGAAACCAACCTGCTTCTTTCAAAGGGTTGGCAAAAGAGCGGGATTCATTGAGATCACCATAACTTGCCCGGTAAGGCATCTGACCCAAATAATATCCCTGGTCCCTCGTTGGATGACGCAATAATTGGCTCAGGCAGCGATCGACATGTTTGTCCGATGGCGGGCAGGTCTGATAATCTGGCAATAAAAGAGATGCGTCTTGAATAAAGTTGTAAGCGCCTTCACGCATCTGTTGAAGAGAAGCCAGATCACTCGGACTGTATTCGCATGTGCCGTGAATGGGTGCGATCCCTGTGTCACCGCGTTGAAGACCGATGATTGGACCGTGTGGGGCGGAGAAAAGCAGTTCCACCAGACCTTCGCATTTCGCAATCATAGATTGACGTTGAGAGGGTAAACCCAAATGCATCAAGAAAGACTCGACCTTACCGCCTGCTTGAATCAAGTCATGAGCCTGTGCAAATGTACCAAAGAAATAGCTCGTCAGGCTAAAATGTGGTTTTTGTTTCCGAACCAAATTCTGCACTGCCTTGCAAGAGGCGGCTTTCCAGCCGACATCGACGACTGCCGTGTCCGGACGGTCTATTTCAATTTCGTGAAAATAATCTTCTACAAGAAGGCGTCTTTGAGCAGTGAGCGCATATAATTCTTCTTGGATGCTTTTGAGCCACTGAATAAGCCATGTTTTATAACTTGGTTTGAGAAATCGCCCGAAATAGTTATGGGTGATACGGACATCTAGGGATTCAAAGCCGAAACCGAGTAGTGCAGCTGAATGCGACTTGGGATCGAGATCCAGACGTAAAATAAAATCGCGAAGAGTCAAGCCAGGGTTAGGCATGAGTAAAAAGTTGAGTGTGGAGGGAGTTAATTCGCGAATTCCAGCCAAATTAAACAATTTTCTCGAAGCGAAAAAATAAGACACTTCGAGTGGAACAGCCCAGGCCTTTCGCAAAATCTCGAATCCGCCCAATAGCGAATAGCCATCTCGCGCACAAAGCAAAAGCCGGCGAATGCCATCCTTTTGTGCCTGTTGACAGAGCCAAAGCATAAAATGGAAATAAATAGGCCCGACAAACTCATAACCGAAAGAAGTCCAAAAATGTTCAGCAGAACTCTTTCTATTTTTCTCGAAAAACCGCATCGTTGCGTTTTTGCGAGCCAAACCAAGAGCAATGCTGGAAGCAATTGAAGAATCCTGAACGTTGGCGGCGAGTCGTAGATGTTCGCTTTCAGAACAACGGTTCCATGCTGCAGTGGGGATCGCTTTCCAGCCATTGATTCGCGCGCGAAAATAATCGGCATAAATATTGTCCCCAAAATGCAGGCAGCGATGAGCGGGTATCTGAAACTTTTCCTGAACGATTTGATAAAGCCGTCCACTGGCTTTATTGCCATTCCATTCTGCCGAGACAAAAATTTCAGCATCATTGTAACCGTGGAATTCCAAGATTTCTTTGAGGCAAACTGAGGGCAGGTACATATCGCTCATAAAAATGACCTTCTTATTCAAACTCAGTGCATGACGATAAAGCCGTAAAATCAGGGGATGCGCGTAGATGAAGCGCTTCTCAGTAGCGATTTCATACTGCTGAAGAATCTCGGCCTGCAGTAGGGTCAGCCCGTGGGCTTCTCGGAATGCCTCGTAAATATCTGTTAATGTAATCTGTCGGCCCGAGTCTTGAATATGTGATTTGGCCGAGAATTCTGCGGAGAGACGGCCTTGGGGGAAGGAAGGTATTTCCCGGCCAATCCGTTCAGAAACATGAACCTCCATGACTTGGAAAAGATCTGCCGGTCGCGCCAATATTCGCAACAACGCTGTGTCAAAAATATCGAAGGAAATAAGATCTTGCTGACTAATTTCCTGAAGAGCAAAGCGAGGGTCAAATTCCATAGTTAAGAAAAAAGAGAGTATGTAGTGCTGACGGACAAAGTTTGACTTGTCTCCAAGGGACGTCAACTTCATTGAGCAAAAATAGTCGCAACCTTTGTGGGGATCTGGCGCTTGCTTCGCGTCTTGCGATTTAAATGGAAACGGCTAGCATCTAGGCTTTGGCATCACAAAGATGCATGCATTGTTTTTAATCTGGTGAAAGCCAATGAAGTCACTATTTATTAATCATTCACATGTCACTTGATGCTGATAAGCCGCCCGTTGCCGTTATTTACCTGGCCCGGAGAATTGAGGGAACATATGCAATGGAGTCTTTTATCGATTCTTACGCCCGACATTCTGCAGGTATTGCGCATGAGTTAGTCGTTATTTTCAAGGGTTATACCTCTGCCGTTTCGTTAAATAAGGCCAAAAAAGTATTTTCACAATACCCGCATATTTCCTTTGAACTTTCCGATGAGGGATTTGATCTCGGATCTTATTCATTGGCAGCACAGCAGTTGGGCCATGAGTATGTATGCTGCTTGAATACATTCTCGAAAATTACGGATTCGAATTGGCTTAAAAAACTTTACGATCAGGCTTCTCTTGAGAATGTCGGCATTGTCGGGCCGACGGGCTCTTACGAAAGTTTGGCTGATTCTATAGTAATTAGTAATAGGATTGCGTGGCTTAATTCTCATAAATTGTCAAAAGAATATAGATTAAAAATAAACAAGTATTTTAAATTTGTAATTGCTGCCCACACTCCAATTCCGACCTTTTTTTCGATTGTTTATAATGACATATGTATGAGTGATAGACCGCTAAAGCAAAAGTTCACAGCTTTTGGGCGATTTATTGCTAAACATGCTCCGAAATATCTTAGTTTGTCCTACTGTTGGTCTGTTTTTCGGACATTGAACTTATTTAAGTCGGAGCAAGACTACGCTAAGTGGTGGGCGCAAAAGCTGGCGGGTGACAATAACCTTGCGCTTTTAACGAAATTTCCGTTATTTCCTAATCCACATATAAGAACCAATGGATTTATGATGAAGCGTCAGCGCTTTATTATGTCAGTAAGCCTGCCAATTAAAACAAAAGAAGAAGCCTTCGGTATTGAAAGTGGCGCTAACAGCATAACGGCCCAAGTTCGTAAGGCCGGTCTTAAGGCCCTTATTGTAGGACGCGATGGAATCGGGTATGACGTTTTTAATTGGTGCAGTAGCAGAACATACAGGACGTCGGATTGTAGTAATTTGCTAATAGAAGACAATCGCACGCGCGAATATAATAAAATGAGCCAAGACGCTCGTACGACATTAGCATTAATATCATGGGGCGTTGATCTTATCAAAATACCTGCCGATTTTCCAGATATCGGCTTCGACTTCAGTCGATTGCGAGTTAATGAGGCAACCAAGGCAGGCGAGATGCCAACGCAACAGTAAATATAGGCGGTTTAGCGCGATGTCTAATGCTGAGACTCTTCAAGCGCAATTTTTGCGGTGCCGTCGGAGGCGATTCCGACGTCCTCGGTTTCGCCTGCCGATGTGCCGTCGGGCTGCTTGAACGAGATGAGGATAAACCCCAGCACCTTAATGTTGGGCGCGACCTTCATGCCGCTGATGGTGGTGCCCTGCGCCATGGTGATCATCTCCGGCAGGATCGACTTGTTGTTCGGGGCGTCGGCCATGCTGACGTACGTGATGCCGGAGTAGGTCCAATGCTCTCCCTTGTCGAAGTACTCGTCCCACCCCCCGACATGCTCGTCGATTTGGTCCTGGGTGACGCCCTCGTGCGCGTAGCAGGCGCGCAACTCGTCCGCGCTGCCGTCCTGAGACGCCTGTGCGACCTGCTTCATCAGCGTGGAAATGGCGGGCGGGGTCGTGTCGCAGGCGGCGAGCACCATCGAGCAGGCGAGGAGAATCATCGGTATGACCGGCTTTTTCACCATGACTCTAGGCTAGAGCCCGGCGGTATCTCGACAAGGTCAAATTGACGGTTAATCGCAGCTTACTTGAGATTCTGCGGCAGGATCTGGCTGAGGGAACTTGATGCGCCTGGCGTAGCTGGACTTCTTCAGGTGCTGTTTGATGCTCTACAGCCACTTGTTCACGAAATCTTGGAACAGGAATTCAGGAACCTTCGCTTCTTTGTTCTCGATTTGCTTAATAAAGTCCACTAGCCTGCAATCTCCCGTTTTACGAGCATCAAGGAGCTGTGGCCGAGTGGCTGAAGGCGATGGTTTGCTAAACCGTTGTACGGCCTTAAAACCGTACCGAGGGTTCGAATCCCTCCGGCTCCGCTCCTCTCATAATCGAGTCGAGCGTACCAAAAACGTACCAATCGGACTCTGAGAGGGACCGATTTTCAGACTCAGGAAAGGCCCCGCCAGCCTCCGCGCGAAGCGCGGTGGCGGCGGGCCTTCCTTGTCTAAATAGGAAACAACTCAATGTCCCTTCCATGTGGAGGCGGGCCGATGACCTGATGCGGAATGTCGAGGCCATGGCTAAAAAACATGGTCTGGAAAAACTGGCCTTCCTGACCCTGACCTTCAAAGACCAGTGCTCCAACCGAGTCGAGGCGCAAAGACGGTTCAATAGCCTTAATTCCAACGTTCTCCGCCACCGCTACGCCGACTACATCGCCGTTTTTGAAAGACAGCAATCAGGAGCCATCCATTACCATCTTCTGGTCCTGCTGCCATTCGATTGCCGGACCGCCTTCAACTTTGAGCGCTTAAAAGCGGCCACCCCTGCCGAGACCAAGCGGAAAGGGTTCTGGGCATCGTTGTACCCTTCCGGCCATCAAATGCTGGGAGAGTGGGTATTCTGGCGCAGGACATGCCGTGCCTACAAATTCGGGCGGCATGAACTGCTCCCGATCAAGTCGACCGCTCAGGCCATCGGCCGCTACATCGGCAAATACCTGGCCAAGCACATGAACGCTCGCCGGAAAGAAGATAAGGGCGTGCGATTGGTTCGGTATGCCCAAGGCGGATCACGCCAATGCTGGCCGCGCCGATGCTCGACTACAGGCCTAGCCTGGCTCTGGCGCAAGAAATTGGAAATCTTCGTCTGCCAGTTCGGGCTGGTGAAATCATTCGAAGCCTTGGCCAGTCGATTCGGCCCAAAGTGGGCTTACAAACTTCGTGTGCGGATCATGGCTATCGACCTGCGCGCCTCCCCCAGCTTTGCCAAGAAAGGCGGCTATCCCGACTACTACACAATGATTCTAGACGATGTGATGCATGGTCGTCCGCTCATGAGCGAGGAACAATGGAACAACGCGCAAGAGTTCTCGGCTCGCGAGGCGTCTGATTCTGGGGCGAATTTCGTTCCAGAAGATTATGAAAAGTGTGTAGGCCGGGCGCTTCGTCTCGTGCCGATTTACCGCTCGAAGACCTACCTCTTTCCCGAAGTCGAGGGATATGAGGCGGGACCATTCTAGGGCGTGTTTTCAAAATCAAAATGGTTGAAGTTTGAGAGGGGAGACGCAAGCGGCATAAGATCGAAAACTTTTTCCAAGGCATCAAAATCTATAAGCCCATCTCCACCCGTTACGAAAAAGTTGCTCTCACATTCCTCAATTTTATCCTCGTCGCTACTGTGTTCGACTGGCTAAAAACTTTTGGAAGACACACCCGAACTTCTTTTAATCTATTATGGAACGAGTCTTAGTCCTTCGCCTCACCTTGTTAAGCGCGATGGTTTTTGCTTTTCTCGCGACACCAGGACACGCCGACGATCCTGCGTATTGGACTTTCGCGCCGACACCACCCATGGGCTGGAACAGCTATGATGCCTGGGGCACTAGCATCACGGAAGACGAGACCCTGGCCAATGCCCAGTACATGGAGGATCATCTCTTGTCCCACGGCTGGAAGTACATCGTCATTGATGCCCGATGGTACGACACGGTTTCATCGTATGATGACCGGGACTTTAATAAGGAGCGCGCCGGAGCGCGCCTCGCGGCGGATGAATTCGGGCGCATGATTCCGGCGGTAAATCGTTTTCCATCCGCGACGGACGGGCAGGGCTTTAAACCGCTGGCGGATAAAATTCACGCCATGGGCCTGAAATTCGGCTTTCATATGATGCGCGGAATACCCCGCCAAGCGGTCAAGGCGAAGACGCCGATTGAAGGCAGCTCCTTTACCGCAGCCGATGCGGCTGATCCTAATAGCATATGCAGTTGGTGTCCCGACATGTTCGGCGTTCGTAACAACGAGGCGGGTCAGGCGTGGTACGACTCCATGTATCGGCTCTATGCCTCGTGGGGCCTCGATTTCGTAAAGGTGGACGACCTTTCGGTTCCCTATCACGGCGAAGAGATCGAGATGATCCGCAAGGCCATCGATAAATGCGGACGTCCCATTGTTTTCAGCACCTCGCCGGGGCCGACTGATGTCGCCCATGCCGATCAAATCAAAGTATTGGCGAACCAATGGCGCATCTCGGGCGACTTCTGGGATCGCTGGAAGGACCTCGATCATCAGTTCGATCTGCTGGCCACATGGCAGGGCGTGGGCGGACCTGGCCATTTCCCCGACGGCGACATGATCCCCTTTGGCCATATCGGCATCAAATGCACCATCGCCGGTCCCGAACGCCAAACGCGCTTCACGCACGATGAACAACGCACGCTCATGTCGCTATGGTCGCTGGCTTCGTCTCCCCTCATTTTAGGCTGTAATCTGCCCGATTTGGACGATTGGACGCTTTCGCTGCTAACCAATGACGAGGTGCTGGCCATAGACCAAGACCAACTTGGTCACGCGGCAAAACGCGTTTCCCAATCGGGTGGCCTGGAAGTCTGGGTCAAGGACTTGAAGGATGGCTCCAAGGCTATGGGACTTTTCAATCGCTCCAACGCTGATGCGCAGATCACGGCGAAATGGAGCGATGCGGGGGTATCTGGCAAACAAAGGGTTCGCGACGTCTGGGCGCAAAAGGACCTGGACGTGGTGGCGGATCAAATAACCCTGCCTGTGCCCAAACATGGCGTCGTGCTTCTTCGACTCTCAGCCTTGTAAACCCTGTAGATTTTAGGGTAGTTTGGCACATCAATTTTAAAAATACGTCATGAACTTCATTTTTTGCCGCCTCCATTTAGCGGCCATTCTTTCAATCATACTCCTGACTGATATGGCCTTGGCTCAAACAATGCCCCCTCCGGCTCCAATCCCGCCGCTCCCTCCGCCGAAGCCGCCCGGTTCGGTGCCAATGGGTGATCCGAAGAACTTCCCGGAAGTGAAGATGGATTTTCCCATTGCGGACGGCCCCTATCAGCCCACATGGGAATCGATCGCACAAAACTATCCAGGCAAGGAAGTGGCCTGGCTGCGCGAGGCCAAGTTCGGCATCTGGGTCCATTTCGGCCCGCAGGCCGCAGGCCAGAGCGGGGACTGGTACGCCCGCCGGATGTACCTTCAAGGGCAACTCGCCTACAACAACCATCTTCGGGATTTTGGCCACCCTTCCGAAGTGGGCTACAAGGATCTCCTCAAGGATTGGAATCCGACAAAGCTCGATCCGGCGGCCTTGGTCAAAACCTATCAAGATGCCGGCGCGCGGTTTCTGCTCATCCAGGGTGTTCACCACGACAATTTCGACAACTGGAATTCAACCTATCAGCCGTGGAATTCCGTCAACATGGGCCCGCACCGCGACATTCTCGGGGAATGGTCGGACGCCTGTCACAAAGCTGGGATGCGCTTCGGTGTCTCCTTCCACCATGAGTATTCGTGGTGGTGGTGGCAACGGTCGCACGACAGCGACGTGTCCGGGGACAAGGCGGGTGTTCCCTACGACGGAAACCTGACCCTGGCCGACGGAAAGGGAACGTGGTGGGAAGGCTATGACCCCCGGCTCCTCTATGGAGTCGACCTGCGTGAATACAAGGGTTGGGATATTGCCCCGAATGCCTATGATCCCGGTCGAGGAGGAGGCATTCTCGTGAATCACCTCGAGTACGCGCACTGGTACGCCACGCGCTGGGCCTTGCGCATCATGGACGTGATTAACAAATACGACCCTGATTTCTTTTACACGGACGGGGACTCGAAACAACCCTTCGACGGGTACAGTTCTTCCACCGGATACAAGTGCGACGCCACTCAACGGGTTATCGCCGACTATTACAACCACACGCTCAAAACGCGCGGCAAGGTCGATACCTTCAGCATCATCAAGTTTCACGGCCCTGCCAATGGGGTTGTCACTACTTTTGAAAATAACTGGCCCGAGGAGATCAAGACCGACCAGCCGTGGATCGGGGAGTGGCCTTATGGCGACTGGTATTACAGGCCGGGGTTCCATTACGACGCCTCCATTCTGATCGACCACATGCTCGAAGTCGTCTCACGGGATGGCAGCGCCTGCGTGAACATTGCCATGCTGCCCGACGGTTCCCTCGACGAAGGCAGTCAGGAGATGCTCAAGGATTTAGGCGACTGGATGCGCATGAACGGCGACGGCATTTACGGCAGCCACGCCTGGACCAAATTCGGGGAGAAAACCACTGGTGAGAACGGATTTAAGTCGACCGATTTTCGCTTTACCCTCGGCAAGGATGGCGCGATCTACGCCTTTTCCTTCGGCGTGCCGTCGGGTGGCGACCAGATCAAGATTGGCTCGATGGGATCGGATTCGAAGTACCTCAAATCAACGATCAAATCAGTCACGTTATTAGGTAGCAGCGATCCAGTCGACTGGAAGCAGGATCCTGATGGACTCACGATAACTTGCCCAGAGGAAATGCCGCTCAAAATCTCCGCAGTTTTTAAAATCACGTGCGATCCGGCATTGATGCCGGAAGGCAGCGCGAGTCCGCAAGCACGGAACACCGATCCTGAGTCCGCGGGACTCCGTCTAGCTGCGCAATGGTTCCACTGTCTTCAGGTAGTCGGAAATATGCCGCCATTGGACGAGATACCGGTGAAGCGTTAGTTCGTGCTCACACGACCGGTCAAGGTGCTCGTGGACCCAAGCCGCAAATCTTTGCTCCGACTTGTCAGTAAACCGGTGATTTTCGAGTTCCGTCAGCCGCCCAAGTTCCTTTCTCGCCGCGACCAGATCCCGCGCTGTCTTCAAAATCTTGAGCGAAGTACGCTTGATCTCGCCGCTACGCGGGTCGCGGTATTTGGCCCAGTAGTATTTGGATTTGATCGGATAGAAGCTCGCCATGGGAATCGAAATGGAGGTTAAAATTACTCCATGTCAGAGGTGAAAACCACTATGCCCTGCTATGCCCAATGAGATAAACCGGAGTAACCCTCGAATCTATGGTGACAACCATTTGTAACCGCAAGTAGGGTGTCCGTGAAGTCCGAGGGTTCGAATCCCTCCGGCTCCGCCCTTGATAATCAAGGACTTGCATAGGTGCTATGCCCAATATTTGCCCTTTGGAGCCATAATTGGACTTCACGGCACACACAAAATTTACAGCTTGCGCCGTCCACGAGCGCGAGAAGGCTGTCCTCTGCACTCGCTGTAACCTCATCTCCTCAACGGCCTCGATCCATCCGGTCACGCCAGATGCAGCAGCCCGAGTTGTCGCGCCCGCGACAGGAGGAAATGAATCCCGTGGCTTTTGAGGGATTCATTTTATGTGGCCGCTTGAGAAACATTCCCGTCTCTCACGCCATCGATGATGAAAAATTGCAAATCAGCCGCAACACAGCATAATCACTGCAGCTTGGAATGATTGCTAGTCCGTCATTGCTAGTAATCCTTTATCAGGAATACCCAACCGCCTCATGCACGTTGACCATCCATTGCGGAAAGTCCTCCTCGTCGGTTGGGACGCCGCTGACTGGAAAGTCATCATGCCGCTCATCGACGAGGGTAAAATGCCCAACGTCGCCAAGCTCGTCGAGGAGGGCATCTGTGGAAACATCGCCACGCTTCAGCCTGTTCTCAGTCCGATGCTCTGGACCTCCATCGCTACAGGCAAGCGCCCTTACAAACACGGCATCCACGGATTTTCCGAGCCCGATCCCGTCTCGGGCGGCATCCGCCCGGTCACGAACCTCTCGCGCAAGACCAAGGCGGTCTGGAATATCCTGAACCAGAGCGGACTCAACACCATCACCATCGGCTGGTGGCCCTCCAATCCAGCGGAAGAACTCTCCCGGGGCGTCATGGTTTCCAACGATTACCAAAGCGCCCACGGTATCGACCCGGCAAAGTGGCCGCTCAAGCCCGGCACCATCCATCCCGCCCGTCTGGAAAAAGTCCTCACCCAACTCCGCTTCCACCCCGCCGAACTCACCGAGAAAGACTTTCGCCCCTTCGTTCCGGGCCTCGACGGCATGAGCCGGGAGGACCTCGACAAGGCGGAAAAGGACCCGCGCATGCAGTCGTTGATAAAAACCATCGCCGACTGCACTTCCATCCACTCCGCCGCCACCGCGCTCATCCAGAACGAGCGCTGGGACTTCATGGCCGTTTACTACGACGCCATCGACCACTTCGGCCACGCCTTCATGCGCTATCACCCGCCCAAGCGCGACCACATCGACGAATGGGATTTCCGCGTCTTCAACTATTGCCTCGAAGCCGGATACCGCTACCACGATATGATGCTCGGCACGCTCCTGCGGCTCGCCGGGCCGGAAACCACCGTCATTCTCATGTCCGACCATGGCTTCCACCCCGACCACCTGCGCCCCGCCGCCATTCCGCGCGAGCCGACCGGACCCGCCGTCGAGCACCGGCAGTTCGGCATCTTCGTCGCGAAGGGTCCCGGCATCCGAAAAGACGAGCGCATCTACGGCGCAGGCCTGCTCGACATCTGCCCCACGCTTCTGCATCTTTTCGGCCTGCCCGTGGGCGAGGACATGGATGGCAAGGTGTTGCTCGACATCTACGAGGAGGAACCCGCCAGCATCCAGCGCGTCCCGAGTTGGGACAAGGTGGAGGGCGACCACGGCATGCACCCGCCCGACCGACAAATCGCGCCCGCCGACTCGAAGGCCGCCCTCCAGCAGCTTGTCGCCCTCGGTTACATTGCCGAACCCAATGCCGACAACGCGAAGGCGCTGGAGGAAACCGTGCGCGAGCTCGACTACCACCTCGCCATGGCCTGCATCGACGGCGGCATTTACAACCAGGCCATCGACATCCTCGAACGGCTCCACGCCACCTGGCCCATGGAGCACCGGTTCGGCCTCAAGCTCACCGCCTGCTACCAGAGCCTCGGACGCACCGCCGATCTGCGCCGGCTCGTCACCACCCTGATCGAGCGCCGCGTTGAGGAAGCCGAAACTGCCGCCGCGACCTTGAAATCCCTCAAGCTCGACGACCCCGAAGTCCAGAAGGCCGAGAAGGAACGCCTCGAAAAAATGAGCGATCAGGAAAAGCAGAAATTCGGACGCGAGCGCGGCGAACTGATCGCCAAGGCGCGGCCCAATCTCTTCACCCTCCGTTACCTGGAGGCTTGCGCCGACTTCGCGGAGAAGCGCTGGACGGAGGCTCTCGCCAAAATCGAACAGCTCGACAACGACTACGGCGCGCGCCGCAACGCGCTCGTCCTGCGCGGGGAAATCTGCCAGCGCCTCAAGCGGTGGGATGAGTCGAAAGCCGCCTTCGAGGAAGCGTTGGAGATCGACGCGGAAAGCCCCGGACCGCTCCTGGGCCTGGCCCGCACCGCGCTCGCCACCAAGGACTTTGAAGCCGCCGCCCGCCACGCCCGGGAATCACTCGGGCTCCTCTTCTTTCAGCCCCGCGCCCACTACATCCACGGCATCGCGCAGTATCGCCTCGGCCATTGGGAGGAAGCGGAGCACGCCTTCCTGCTCTGCGTCCGCCAGGCGCCCCTCTTTTCCGCCGCCTTCCGCATGTTGGGGGAGATCGCCCGGTGGCACAAGAAAGACACCGCCGAACAGGCTCTCTACCAGTTCAAAGTGCAGGAGACCCGCCAACGACTCGCGGAACTCCGCAAGCACAAGGCCGCCGAGGCCCGCGCCGTGGAAGCCATTTCGGATCACGGCGTGGAGGCGCGGCCCATGCCGATGCTCCAACCGCACCCCGAAGCCCTCGCGGGCGTCCCCTCGGGGGAGATCATCACCATCGTCTCCGGCCTGCCGCGTTCCGGCACTTCGCTGATGATGCAGATTCTTGAAGCGGCGGCCATCCCTCCTTTCACCGATGGCAAACGTCATGCCGACGAGTCGAACCGCAAAGGCTATTACGAGCACGACAAGGCCGCCTCGTTGCTCTCGACCCCGGACAAGTCATGGCTCAAGGACGCGCGGGGAAAGGCCGTCAAAATCGTCATCCCCCTCCTGGCCGGACTGCCGCTCAAACTCAGGAAACCCGATTCCGAACCGGAGCCACTCCACTACCGGATTCTCTTCATGGAGCGGGACATGGAGGAAATCCTGCAGAGCCAGGGCACCATGCGGCAGCGACTCGGCCGGTCTCCCGCCGCCGGTGAACAAGCCGCCGACATCGGCAAGGCTTACCGGCAGCAGGAGCGCCACGCCAAGACCTGGTGCGCTGGCCTGGGAGTCCATGCCATGAGCGTCAACTATCGCGACCTCGTCCATCGTCCCGATGAAGTGCTGCCCCGGATCGCCGGGTTCCTCGGCGCGAGCGACAAGCTCGCCGCCATGCGCGCCTGTGTCGATCCCGCCCTGCATCGCGCCCGAGTTTGAGGCGAGGGGAAAAAACTCCGTCATCCTGAGCGAAGGCGAGCGGGAGATGTGTCTGGCCGAGGGATTCCGCCGAGCCGGAGTCGAAGGACCTGGGTGGCTTGGACGCGGAGGTGCATCGTACCGCAAGCTTTCGTCGCGACAGAGCGACGGGCCAGCTTGGCTTGGAGCGAGCCAA
>Ga0182024_10002955_pt1 | contig 41361 bp, 36 predicted proteins | sample P32metaG_FD_120480 | JGI IMG/M metagenome (GOLD analysis project Ga0182024, IMG submission 120480) | Permafrost microbial communities from Stordalen Mire, Sweden - P3-2 metaG (Illumina Assembly) | ecosystem: Environmental > Terrestrial > Soil > Wetlands > Permafrost | place: Sweden: Stordalen...
ATTTCAGGTTGTATTTTTCAATGTAAGCAACCAGCGTCTTTTTATTTGTAAAAACACTAAAGAAAATATGTTTGAGATGGTTGGCAAATAATTTTGCGCTCGACATGGATAAAAATTTAATCCGAAATGCGATATACAATCAACCTTAAAATTGGCGTCTTCTATTTCATTGGATTACTTTTTCTTTGCCTGGCAATGAATCTACTTTTGTTGTCAGGCAGTTTGAGTCTTTTGAACACAAATTTAAAAGACTCATAAAAGAATCAGAGGAATGCCTGAAAAGATCCAGTAAAACGATCTAGCATTGGACCCATTAGTAAGACTTATTCCGAATAAAAGCTTTTTACCAGTGTGCAACCACTGGCCGATATTATTATTATTTTAAATTTATTCTGAAAATAAATTTGCCAGCGGGCTTGCATTTTTAGATTTTGCTTGCAATCTTTGTATTATCATCCTTGATCCCTTACCCAATCTCCTGCTGATACCTCATCCAATTATTCCATTTTCAGTTTTTCTTTGTTTTACAGAATCGTTTCCATTCCTCTGAATTACACACGAATTACAAGATCCGCAGTAATCATTCCGTCATTTATTCTATATATACTTAAACCGTACAAAATGAAAACGATTTCTACAATAGACGTTGCTCGGGATAAGACTTCCCTGGATATTACCTGGTTAAAGGATAAGTCATTGGCGGATTTGGATAATCTGCCTGACCCGGATAAGCTGACCGCTGAGATTTTGAAGAATCTGGAGGCGGAGTTGGAAAGATTTAGGGCGATTGTGGCGGCGTTGGGGAAATGATAGAATTATCGCTAAAGACTATAAAGAGGGAGCATTTTCAAAAAATCAAACCTAAATGAAGCTATTTTCAACCATAAAACGTTCACAGAACAACTGTTAAAGGCGATATAAAGAAAAAGCGAGCCAATTAACAAAAGACATTCTTTCCTTGGTATGGGGTTTGTTTACATACAATCGATTACCATTTAAGTAACAACGATTGATATGAAAAAATCCGCTGAATTTCTGAAGACATTAAGTGTATCGCCGACACAATCCGATATAAATTCTGATGAAATATACAAAGAATTAGAAATCCCTCAGCGCACTCAACGGCCGCCTTCAGAAGAACTGATTGCCCGGCTAAACCAGCTCGCGTCCAGGCCACCTTTTAGTTTTACCCAAAAGGCTAAGAAAAATCATCTGCTTTAAAGTATGTACTTCAAGAAGGAAAATCATTCCGACCTCAAACTCCTTACTGGATTTGCAACTGCCGCTTTGATGGCCTGCAACATCCCCGATCCTTCTATAATAGGATGTCCGGATATCCGGCATAAGCTATAATTGGGTCTCACTTTTCTGCGAATTACTTTTTCTCTGCCTATCAATGAATATTCTTTTGTTCCAGCAGTTTAAACCATCGATGCTTCTTGTAGAATCGACGATCGGAGAGATAGGGGAAGAATGTACCTAGTAAACGATCGACGAAAATAACCGGAAGCCAGCAGGTGGTAATGCCATCCTGTAAAAAGATAATTTATTCCGCCCTCAAACTCTTCACCGGGTTTGCTATCGCAGGTTTAATTGCCTAGAAACTAATAGTAATTATGGCAATGAACACGTCTGCCGATCCGGCCAATACAAATACCCACCAGCCAATACTTATGCGGTAAGCAAATTCCTGAAGCCATCTATGCATGAAATAATACGCAATAGGTGAAGAAATCGCAATCGAAATAAGGACTAACTTCAATAAATCCTTCGCTATCAAGGCAACAATTCCTGTAACACTTGATCCGGATTATTGTGATTGAAGACTTCCCGGAGGATTTCGCTTACCGTATTCCGATTAGTTGAGAAGTATTTTTCAATCATATCGTTTATTCTTTTGGCTGTTTTGCTCTTATAACAATCAATTTCTATACAATAAGGCCTGGAGTAGCTAAACCATCGAAGAACTTTAAGACAGGGAACTAATAAGATAGCTAGTGTTCGTCAATATATTATTAATAATAAGCTTTTCATATTTTATTCTCCTTTTCTGGAAACTCGTCAAAGCATATTCTTGTCATTCAAAAGGGAAAAAAATGAGTCTTTAAAGGTATCCCCTACAGGTATATAGTTGTTCTTAATATTTATTCGATTCTTTGATACAGTATCGATTTTATCTATAGCTATAATGAAAGATTTATGCACCCTAACAAACCGATTCTTAGGTAAAACTTCTTCCATTCTTTTTAAATTTTGAAGCGTGATAACCTTTTTGCTCAACGTGTGAATTGTAATGTATTCTTTTAATCCCTCAATAAATAAGATTTCGGATAAGAATATTTTCACAATTTGACGATCTGTTCTCACGAACAAAACCTCCTCTGGATAAGAAAGGCTTGAGACATTACCGGTCACTGAAACAGATTGGTCATTGAAATGAATCATTTCTAAGACTTTATTGACAGCTTTTAAGAATCTTTCAAAAGTAAAAGGCTTTACTAGATAATCAATTGCATTTAATTCATACCCTTGAACAGCATAAACTGGATAAGCTGTGGTAAATATTATTTTACAATTGTTGTTGAGTAACTCAGAAAGCTTTAACCCACTAAGTTCAGGCATCCGGATATCCAGAAAAACCAAATTGTAAACCTCGTTTTTTAAGGCACTTAAGGCAGATAACGGATTATGATAAACTCCGATTAATTGCAAGAAAGGAATTCTTTCAATATAATCGGTCACCAACCCAGAAGCAAGTGGTTCATCATCAATTACAACACACCTCAATTTTATATTATTATCTGTACTCACAATAATTGCAGGCTTAAATTTACTTTATAAAATAGGTTATCATCATCTATAACCAATTTATGCTTACCCGAATAAAGTAATTCCATCCTCCTCTTCATATTTGTCAATCCAATACCAACTAGTTCATTTTCCGAAGCACGATCAATTTTATTCCTAGTGTATAACTTGAGTTCGTCATTTTCAATGCTGATGTTTATAACGGCAGGATTATCCTCATCATTCAAAATACCATGTTTTATAACATTTTCAACTAAAGAAATCAAAATTAAGGGGGCAATGCAATATTTATCAAGGTTGCCGGAAACGGAAAACTTAAGCTTCATAGTCCCATCAATTCTCAATTGATGCAAAGATAGTAACAGGTTTAGGAAATGAATCTCGGTGGAAACAAATACCCGTTCCGCGTTACTTTCATACAGCATATACCTTAGAATATCTGCCAATTTCATAATGTAGTCAGCTGTATTGCCAGAGCCCTTATATGCTAATGCATAGATATTGTTTAGCGTATTAAACAGAAAATGAGGGTTTACTTGAGCTCTTAGAAAATCGAGTTCTGTTTTTAGCTTTTCAGTTTCCAGTTTATGTCTTATTTTCTCATTTAAATATCGGTCGATAATGTACCTATATGTTACTCCGATAAATAAGAAAATGCCTATAAATAATATATTTCGCAAAAAGGTGTTTATCAACTCCAACTTTATATCCTTATTTCTGACAAATACCCCTAATAGATGATCAAGAAAAAGGCTGAATATAGTTCCAATAATTAATAATCCAAACCAACTTACTACTAACCTCCTGATGTTTTTGTTAGGAGCTCGATTTGGCATAATCCAAAGCACATTAACATAAAATACCGCTATATAAAAAATAAGTGTAGTGATACCAAAAAGTAAAGCTTGCTTGCTGCCAAAAAAAAATAATACCAGACCACATAATAAGATTGTAAGCCCCCACGAAGCAACATGCCACCTAACCTCTTTATTCATTTTCATCCAGAAAAGTAACAAATAAAATCAAACTAATAATACTAATCCTTGCAATACTTTGATAGCCCCAAATTGCCAATTGATATAAACCTTATCCCAGTTCGTTGAAATTATTTTTTCTTAATCCGAAATAACCTCATTTTCATGAACTGAGATCTAATCTTTCATGCCATCTTCAATTGTTACTATCGATCGACTTTCTCACTGCTTCAATGGACAAAAAGTTCTTGATTGTATCTCATTGAGTATTAAAAAAGGAAGTATCTATGGCTTTTTGGGGCCGAATGGTGCAGGTAAAACTACTACCCTCCGCCTTCTATTGGGAATACTAAAGAAGCAAAGTGGGAGTATTAGCATTTTTGATTCCGATTTGATCAGCAACAGAACCACGCTATTAAGGAAAATTGGTTCACTCATAGAATTACCTTCTTTATACGCCCATCTAACCGGAAATGAAAATCTAGAAATATTCAGATTGTCCTATCAAACAAACAAGAAAAGAATTCTTGAGGTGTTGGAGATAACCGGACTTATCGACGCACGCAACAAAAAAGTGAGGTCATATTCATTAGGAATGAAACAAAGGCTTGGGATTGCTTTAGCCTTATTACACGATCCGGAGTTGTTAATACTGGACGAACCAACAAACGGATTAGATCCGGGCGGCATTATAGAAATGAGACAGCTTTTAAAAAGACTTAATCAAGAATTTAGCAAAACAATTTTGATATCCAGCCACTTATTAAATGAAGTAGAGAAAATAATCAGTGATGTAGCTATAATTCATCTTGGCAAAATTCTTTTTGAAGGTAGCTTCTACGACCTACAACAAAAAAAATCCAAACAAATAGTTCTTGAACTCGAAGTAAACGACTCACAACGAACCATTGAATTGTTAGAAAATCGGTTTTCCGTCGCACAGAAAAATGGAAAAATATTAATCGATTGCAGCAGCAAGGAAGATATCGCTATTGTAAATGCTAATCTAGTAAATTCTGGAATTAAAGTATATAGACTTGCTGTTGAAAACAATAGTCTTGAAAATATATTTATTCAAACCATATCCAATTAATCAATGCCCGTTCCGTTTTTCTTAAATACGAAATCCGAGTTTCTGAAATTGCGCCGAACGTCTGCGATTTGGCTAACATTATTTGCCGCAGCTTTTATTCCCACAATTGATTGTATCATTTGTGTAGAAAGAGCTCACGATATGATTCCAAAATTTAAAACGGATTCCTGGCTTGTTTTTTTCCACTTTACGTGGAAAAATACGGCTGCGGTCATCCTGCCTTTCTATGCAATCTTATTGATCAATCAAATATTACAAATTGAGTATAGAAATTATACTTGGAAACAGGTTTATACGACTCCCAGAAAATATGCCGATATTTTCTTTTCAAAAATTATTGTTATTCATACACTCATTATTTGTTTTCTGCTATTGTTCAACTTCTTTACATTTATTTCAGCATGTACTGCTAATCTAATACGGCCAGGATATAATTTTTTTGCCACACGGGTTCCTTGGGATAAAATAATTCCATTAACATTAAGGGTTTACATTGGCATTCTTGGAGTAACAGCGATCCAATATTGGTTAAGCGCCAGATTTCGAAATTTCATCATTGCCCTAGGATTTGGATTTGGTCTTTGGGCTACTGGTCTTGCACTCTTCGACTGGGACAAGATCATCTATTATCCTTACATGTATGCAACACTTCTTTTTTTTAACGACTCCAATCAGAATCCAGGCGAATTTGTAAAACTAATAGTATGTTCCATAATTAGTTTTCCCGTAGCCTTACTGCTGGGGTTTTGGAATATCTATCGATTAAAAGAAAAAGGATAGAACTACTTTTCTTGAAAATAATATTAACAATAACCGTTCTTTTAATATCATTTTTTGAGATCCAAGCTCAGATGATTTCCGGATTAGTGAAGGACAATAAAGGTCATTTTCTTAAAGAAGCATCCATAACCCTCAAAAAAAGTCTAGATTCATCTATCGTAAAGATAGAAATTTCAGATACAACAGGGGGATTCACATTCAACAATGCCCCTAAAGGGAAGTACTTTTTGACTTCATCTCATATTGGATATCTTTCTTTGAATTCCGATACATTTTCAATAAACGAAAGTGACAATATAAAGCTGCCCGATATGATTTTGCTAGAAAAATCCCAAGGCTTGAAGGAAGTCGTCGTCATTGCCAGAAAACCTATAATCGAAGTAAAGGCAGATCGGATTATCCTGAACGTGGAGGGTACAATTAATGAAAACGGACAAAACGCATTGGAGCTCTTAAGAAAATCGCCAGGCGTAACCATTGACCAGAGCTCGATAATTAGTCTAAATGGGAAATCAGGGGTTCAAATTTATATTGATGATAAACCTAGCCCTTTAACTGACAATGATCTCACTATCTTTTTAAGTACCATCCAAGCATCAGGTATTAATTCAATTGAGATCATTTCAAACCCTTCCGCCAAATATGATGCCTCAGGGAGCGCTGGCATTATTAATATCAGGTTGAAAAAGAACCAACTCTATGGTGTCAACGGATCTGCTTCGGTAGGCTACAACGTCGGCATCTATAGCAAATATAATGCTGCCTTTTCTCTAAATTATCGAAACAAAAGCTTCAATATCTACTCAAATTACAATTTTAATGATGGAACCTATGCAGTTAATGCAACGCAATATCGCCAGATACTTGATACGGAGTTTAATCAAACTATTGTAAACAAAAGCTTGAACAGAGCCCACAATTTTAAAGCAGGAGTCGATTATACCATTGACTCGAAGCAAACAATCGGCATTATGGCAAATGGCTCTTTACTCGACAATACGCTTTATAGCAATAGCAGCAATTTAATTGGCAACTTCCCATCGGGCGATATCGATAAGATATTGGTCGCTAACAATAGGAATATCGGCGAACGCCACAATATAAATACTAATATCAACTACCATTTTGCAGACACTTTGGGTCATGAATTGAGTCTTGATGCTAATTATGGTTTATACCACATTAATAGCAATCAGTATCAACCGAATTATTATTTTGATCCATCAGGAGATTCACTACTTTTTAATATATACAATTTAATTTCACCAACTGATATAAATATTTACAATACCAAGGCTGACTATGAGATGAATGTTGGCAAAGGCCGACTTGGGGTTGGAGTCAAATTTTCCTATGTTACTAGTACAAATAAGTTTAGAGAGTTTAATGTGTTTCCTTCTGGTGCACAAGCGGACAGCACCTATACGAATGACTTTAACTACTTCGAAAATATCAATGCATTTTATATTAACTACAACAAAACGTACAAATCATTCAAAATTCAGGCTGGAATTCGTGTGGAAAACTCGAACATTTCAGGCAATTCCTTAGGTTACAAAAATCTCGATAGCGCCTTTTTGCCTTACGATTCCTCTTTCAATTTACACTATACTAATATATTTCCGAGTGCAGCGATAACCTTAAATAAAAATCCTGATAAGCAATGGGCACTAACATATAGTTATCGGATCGACCGGCCAGCTTATCGAGACCTAAATCCTTTTGAATTCAAGATCGATGATTATACCTCAAGAAAAGGAAATACTCGCCTGCAGCCTCAATTTACCAATAGTATTGGTTTGTCGTTTTTGTTTCACCAATCCCTAACCACCACCTTAAATTACAGTTATATAAAAGACGTCTTTACTATTTTGTTTGATACTACAAATAGTTCAAAAACATTTATTACCAAAGAAAATATGTCTTCTCAGCAAATTGTAAATCTAAATCTAAGTTACCCTTTTCAATATAAGTGGTATACCTTGTTTGGCAATATTACTACCTATTACACTCAATATTATTCTAATTTTGGGCCTGGTAAAACTATTAATCTAAATGCAATAGTATTTGATGCGAATATAGATCAGACTTTTCTTTTGGGCAAAACATGGACTGGCCAGCTAACTTCCTATTACACTTCTCCATCTATTGTCCAAGGTTCATTTAAAATCAAAGAACAATGGAATATTGACGCCGGATTGCAGAAGACAGTTTTGAATAAGGTCGGAAAAGTATCAATTACCGTAACTGATATTTTTAATACCTCGCGTTTTAGGGGAATGAGTTCATTTGAAGGGCAAGAAGTGATTTCCTACAGTAAGGAAGAAACACGTCAGCTTAGAATCTTTTTCACTTACCGGTTTGGCAATAAAAAGGTTAAAGCTGCCCGCCAACGGCAAACGGGCGTTGAAGATGAAAAAAGTAGATCCTTTTGAATTCTTTTGTATTTCTATTGTCTGGAAATTCCGAAAACCCTGACCATCTTATTCCGTTTTAATTTGACCATCAAAACAATTAAATATCAATACCTATAGTAGTCAGTCTCAACCGGAATGAAGTGGTGGTACTGCTCGGAATTTCCACTAACAGCGGTTTATTATCCGTTTCATATTATACGATTGGAATGACAATCAATTAAAAAAAGCATATTATCACTTACAATCTTTAGGCTTAGTAAAAATTATAGGGAATATGAGAGTCAGGGGCATTATTATATTGATGCAAATACAACTATGCTGGGCAGTAATTTATATGTTGCGATTATCCAAGCAATAAAATTATAATTGGGTTAATTTTTTTACCATCCCTTGTCCCAAACACGTATATAATTGCCCTTGGTTGATCCGGTACTTTTTTTATTGACGGATATTTACTTTAAAAGAGTGGCTGTTGGGTGTTTGCGTTTTGACCCTGGGCTGACGAATTTCTTCCAACCTTTCTCTTAACTTCTTTATTTCGAGATAGATTTTCCTTGCCTCTCCCAATTCTTCATCATGCTTCATGGCTTCGTCAAATAACTTTCCTTGATGTAGTAATTGAAGTTGTAACGAAGTGGTTTTCGTTTGTAAATCTGCTGATTGCATGATCGATAATTTAAGATGATGTGAAACTTATCAGTCTTAAAATATGGCACAATCAAAATTGGGGCTATAAACGAAAAAATAAGATACTACTTATTATTGGTATATCAAAAGTCTCAAATTGGGACTTGAAAACCGTCAGGCAGTTTGAACCTTCTGAACACAAATTTAAAAGACTCATGAAAGAATCAGAGGAATGCCTGAAAAGATCCAGTAAAATGATCTAGCATTGGACCCATTAGTAAGACTTATTCCGAATAAAAGCTTTTTACCGATGTGCAACCACTGGCCGATATTATTATTATTTTAAATTTATTCGGAAAATAAATTTGCCAGCTGGCTTGCATTTTTAGATTTTGCTTGCAATCTTTGTATTATCATCCTTGATCCCTTACCCAATCTCCAGCTGATACCTCATCCAATTATTCCATTTCAGTTTTTCTTTGTTTTACAGAATCGTTTCCATTCCTCTGAATTATACTCGAATTACAAGATCCCCAGTAATCATTCCGTCATTTATTCTATATATACCTAAACCGCACAAAATGAAAACGATTTCTACCTTGGTTTACCTTTTGGTTATTGCATCTATCTGCGCAAGCAGTGCCGTTCTTTATCTTAAAGAGCAATACAATGTTTCGGCCCTGTTGTATATTGTCTGGATTGTTTCCTTAACGCTTTGGATTAAGTCCCACTCCTTTCTGGAAGATAAAAATGCAGAGGGCTCTGTTCAATAGCCGGATAATCGCAATAAGGGAATACATCTTTTAAGAGGCTTTAAAAATGAGGTAATTCCTGCATTGGGGATCTAATCCTTAAACATGAAAAAGATTGATAATCGTGTAGCTGAGGGTTTGAACCCTAAAAGTAAAGATGTAATCGTAATGGGAGATCCGGCTGAAGAAACCTGGATGGTCTTAAATAATGATTCAAAATTTCAGCGTGTAAAAATTGGAAGATCAATTATTTTAATGGGGAAACATGAGATTCAAAAAAAAGAGATTACATATAAAGAGTTAACCTCAGGGAACTGGTACAAGCGATTATAAGGTCCACTTGAACTGAAAGGTTCAATCGAAGAAAAATCTTGTATAGATTTGATAATCAGGAATGCCGGATATCCGAACACTATGTTATAGAAAGGCCATAGAAGTTGCACGGAAACTAACTAACTGGCTTTTACAAATCAAAAGTTAAACGAAGTAATATTAGATACTCGCGATAGCATTCCAGTACTTATTACATCGCTCATAAACGATCTGCCGAAAGAATTAATTGCTGCAATTAAGAATGGAATACTATATGAGTACCATGGCCGTGAATCCGAAGTTTTTTAAGCACTTTCTTTGGGTCAGTGGATGCTTCTAATATCTATATTACTCTACGTGACAATTTGTAACTTCGTAACCCTTCGATAATTTATAAATCCTAGTATATGCCATTATTCACCACCTCCATTAATTTGATCGCGGCCACAGATCAGGATTATGATTTTTTATCCCGGGAGCTTGAAAAAAAATCATTCCGCAAATTAAATGAAAGTCCTTCCCGTTTTTCCTCAAAGCAGCCTTCACTGATGGATGTTACAATGGCTGTCAGTGAAGCGGCATCTCATACAGGCCGGAAATTTACCTATTCCGTCATTCGGGATAAATCTCAATGATCGTAGTTTACACATGCTCAGATCCCATATGGGTTCCATTAATCCATGACCAAATGAAACAATCAATAAATCCAGGTTATGGACACGACGATATGAAAAATGAATAAAGGCTAAGTATCAGGCTATTGCCCTAAACTAGCTATTTTAGATATTTGCAATTATTGAGTAATTATTTCCCAAATTTTGATCGTTTTATGTTTTATAACTCGAAAATTTGAGTGATTATCTCCTGGTATGTTTCTTGATTAATTCTTATGCTGACCGGCTATTTTAAGCAACCACCCTTATTAGCTTCCATGAACAAAATAAGAATTTGCGTCTTTGTATCGATTATTAGTTTACATGTTGCGGGAAACCCATATTCAAATGCTTATTCCATTTTAAGCCATCAGGCATTAATTGATCAAAGTTGGGAAAAATCAATTAAGCCCTTACTTAAACTCAAATACCCCGGATCTACAGAGGATGAATTAAAAGGTGCTCGTGCTTATGCATACGGCGGAGCCATTGCACCGGATATGGGATATTTTCCATTTGGAAGTGTCTTTTTTACTGACCTGGTTCATTATGTACGCAGCGGGGATTTTGTTAACGCCCTGCTGGATGAAGCAGATAGTTTAAATGAATATGCTTTTGCTATCGGGTTTCTTTGCCATTATAACGCAGACCAATATGGCCACCATTTAGCGATTAATCGGTGCGTAGCACTCACATACCCAAAAATGGAAAAGAAATATGGTGATCTCGTCACATATGCTGAAAATCATATTTCGCATAGAAGAATTGAATTTAGTTTTGATGTGCTGCAGACAGCTAGAGGTAAATATGCAACCCAGGCATATCACAATTTTATTGGGTTCCAGGTATCCAGGTCTATTTTGGAAAGAGCCTTTCTGAGGACCTATGGATTGGATTTGAATACCGTTTTTGCCGATCTTCCGCTTGCAATAGAATCCTTTAGGTTGTCAGTAAAAAATTTATTCCCATTATTAACCAGGGCTGCATGGGTTAATAAAAGATCAGAAATTTCCAAATTAAATCCTGCTGTCAGGAGTCAGGATTTCAGGTACCGCATGCGTAAGGCCGACTATGATCACGAATTTGGAAAATCAGGAAAAAAGCCGGGGATTTTTGCAAATCTCCTGGCACTAATTATCCGGGTTTTGCCAAAAATTGGTCCATTGAGAGTGTTTAAATTCAAGGAGCCAGGTCTGCCAGGAGAAAAATTGTTTATTCAAAGTTTTGATACTGCCTTATTTCACTTTACTACCACAATCAAACTACTAGGCTCAGAAAATGTTAATCTGACAAATATTGATTACGACACGGGGAATTTAACCCGGGCCGGCGAATATCCATTGACAGACAAGAATTATGGTATCTTAATATTAAAATTGCGCAACAAGAACTTTGTGCATCTCAACGAGGAACTTAAACAAAATATCCTTGACTTTTACGGCAATGATACTTCTTTAATCATTGTGTATAAAAATAGCAGGAAGAAGAAACAAATAAACGAAGCCCTGGATGAAATCAAACTTGCAAAAGCGAACTAACCATTCAGGTGTTAAACTTATGCATGAGACAGCACTCCAACGTATTTTTTGATTTGCTCGCTGCCATATTGCTTGGCTAACTCCGCAATCATTAACGAAGCCTGCCTTGCAACCTCCATGATCTTTCTATAATAGAACGTCAGGATATCCGGCAGAAAGAGGAAATGGTAGTCATGCGAATTAAAGTTTGTTTTTTCGTTATGGTTAGTAAATCTTCCCTTGTTCCGGCAGTTTAAACCATGCGGCTCCTCCTAGAATCTATGATCAGGTAAATATGAGATGAATACACGTAGTAAACGATCGACGAAAATAACCGGAAGGCAACAGGTAATGACGCTGTCCCAGGGATGATAGGATGTTTTGGTATGCTGATGCTGCATAGGTTCTTGGTTAGATGAAAATCTGATGAAACGTTGACCACTTGAACTGAAAGGTACAATTTGTGAAAAATCTTGTATAGATTTGATAATCAAGAATGTCGGATATCCGGACGCGATGTTATAGAAAGACTGTAGACGGTGCACGGGACCTTTGCTGATGTCTTGAAATGCTGCCGGAAGGATTAAATAGTTTATGTAACCTCCAACTTAATACAATATGAGTAAAACCTATTATAACACAGAAGATCTTCAAAAATTTGGTAGTGTAACCGAGTTTCAAAAGAACCTTGGGGAAAAGTTTTTTTCCTGGTACGGAGAAGTGTTTAAAGACAGTGAGCTTTCCGCCCGGGAAAAATCATTGATCGCTTTGGCAGTAGCGCATGCGGTGCAGTGTCCCTACTGCATAGATGCCTATAGCAGTGATGCGTTTGAAAAGGGATGGAGCGAAGCGCAGATGATGGAGGCTGTTCACGTGGCAGCTGCCATACGCGGAGGTGCTTCTTTGGTACATGGTGTCCAGATGATGAATAAAATAAAAGAAATTGCTATGTAATCATGCAATCTTTAAAAGCACAACACAGTATTCTTGCGGATGCTCGTGAGCAAATTGAAATTATAGAACATTGGCGAAGCGCGGATTTTGCACTAGTTCCTTTCCAGGAGAAGCTCCAGCAATCTGGTCTGTACCCTTTAAAACCAGCAGGAATTGAAATCTTCCAGGTGAACATAGGCAAGATGTGTAACCAAACATGCCGTCACTGTCACGTAGATGCAGGTCCTGACCGGCAGGAGATTATGACTAAGGAAACGATGCAGCAGTGCATTGACGTTTTAAAGAAAAATGAGCAGCTTCAAACGGTAGATATTACTGGTGGAGCCCCAGAGATGAATTCAAACTTCCGCTGGTTTGCAGAAGAAATCTCAAAGCTTGGCAGGCACATCATCGTTCGTTGCAATCTCACCATTATCCTTGCCAATAAGAAATATAACGATCTTCCGGAATTTTACAAACAGCACTCCATAGAAGTCGTGTCCTCACTTCCATTTTACACCCGGGAGCGCACGGACAGGCAGCGCGGCAATGGCGTATTTGAGACCAGTATTAAAGCGCTTAAAATGCTGAATGGAGTTGGTTATGGAATTGAAGGAGGCGATCTGATTTTAAATCTTGTTTACAATCCTGCCGGAGCTTTTTTACCAGCGTCTCAAGCTTCATTAGAAAGCGAATACAAGAAAGTATTGATGAGCAAATATGGTGTGTCCTTTAATCACTTGTTTGCCATTTCCAACCTTCCCATCAGCCGGTTCCTGGATTATCTTCTGCAAAGCGACAACTATGAAAAGTACATGGAGAAACTGACTAATGCCTATAATCCAGCCGCCGCGGCTAATGTCATGTGCCGCCATACGATTTCTGTAGGATGGGATGGCCATTTGTACGATTGTGATTTTAACCAGATGCTGGAGTTGAATGTGAATAGCAGCAGCAGGCACATCAATGATTTTAATATAGATGCACTGCATAACAGAGAGATAATCATCGGTCAGCATTGTTATGGCTGCACGGCAGGAGCCGGGAGTAGTTGTGGTGGTGCTATAACGTAAAATAGTGAACTATGGAATTATCCTTCCCGGAAGTAACTAAGAATGTTTATAAAGAAGCAGCCGAAATGATGGCGGCGGGTGCTGCTAAAAATTAATAAGAACATGGAACAGCTATTGAAGGCAAAAAAATATCTTGTTTCCAAGGGAGTAAAGAAACCGGAAGTGGGGGTAGTACTAGGTACGGGATTGAACCAATTTATTCAGCATGTCAAAGTGATACATTCAATCCCCTATTCTGAAATACCGCATTTCCCGGTATCGACTGTTGATTTTCATAAGGGCAATCTTATTTATGGTGAGATTGAAGACACACGGGTATTGATTATGCAGGGACGCTTTCATGCCTATGAGGGATATACGATGCAGGAAATTGTATTCCCGATCCGGGTGATGAAACTTTTGGATATTGTAAAACTTTTTCTTTCCAATGCCGCCGGAGGCATTAACCCCAGTTTTAGAAAGGGGGATCTGGTCCTGATAAACGACCATATTAATTTACAGGGAGGGAACCCGCTGACCGGGGCAAATGTTGATGAATTAGGTAGTCGCTTTCCTGATATGAGCGAACCATATAACCGGGCTATTTCAGACAGACTAAAGCAGGAGGCCGTTAAAATCGGTATTGTATTAAAAACCGGCGTGTATGCAGGCGTTCCCGGCCCTAATTTGGAAACCAGGGCGGAATATCGTTACCTGAGAACAATCGGGGCGGACATGGTGGGAATGTCTACTGTCCCGGAAGTTATTGCCGCCAATCACATGGGGCTACCCTGTGGCGCAATTTCCGTAATTACGGACGAGTGCAATCCCGATAATCTTCAACCGGTCAATATTCAGGAGATTATCGAAGTGGCAGCTAAAGCAGACGAAAAGTTTTCCCGCATATTGTACGCATCCATCAGATCATTATGAAACAGATCATTTTGATTTTTATTAAGAACCCGGTTGAGGGAAATGTGAAGACAAGGCTTGCCGTTACGGTTGGCAATGCGGCCTCACTTTCTATTTATCAATCTCTTTTGCGCCATACGCAGGCCATAACAAAGGAACTGCATGCAGGGAAAATAGTATTTTATTCTGATAATGTGGAAGACGGGGATATATGGGATGATAAAATTTATAAAAAGAAACTGCAAATAGGTAATGACCTGGGTGAAAGAATGAAAAATGCTTTTGAGGATACTTTTGAGGAGGGAAAAAATAAAGTCATTTTAATAGGTTCAGATTGTCTGGAGCTTACCCCTGCTATTATAAATGAGGCCTTTTCAATATTGCAAAATAAAGATCTGGTGGTAGGACCCGCTACTGACGGCGGCTATTATCTCATCGGTATGAAGAAGCTGCATGCCCCTCTTTTCCAAAATATCTCCTGGGGTTCCGGTGACGTTTTAATGCAAACCTTGGAGGCTGCGGTTAAACAGGCTTTGACCTTTTATTTGTTGGCTGAACTATCGGATCTAGATAATGAAGAGGACCTCATTGCCATGAAAAATAAATCATTATATTCTGAATGAAAGCTGATTTATGATCAGTATTATTATACCTACATATAATGAGTCCGAACAAATCCGGAAAACGATCGGGAATTTAAAGCTTCTCGATAAAAATAACCAGGTAAAAGAAATACTGATTGTGGATGGGGGAAGCACGGATAACAGCATCCAAATAGCTTCTGCAGCTGGAGCGGAAACAATGACTGCACCCCGGAGAGGCAGGGCCGCACAAATGAATTTCGCGGCTTCTGTCGCGACATGCGATGTGCTTTATTTCCTCCATGCTGATACGATTCCTCCCCCCGGTTTTGTGGAAGATATCCTATCATCCGTTGAGAAAGGGTTTGTAGCCGGCTGCTACCGGCTATCTTTTGATCTGGATCATTGGTTTCTCAAAGCCAATTGCTGGTTTACCCGGTTTGATATCAATGCGGTCCGGTTCGGAGATCAGAGCCTGTTTGTCACCAAACCGGTCTTTGATGCCATAGGTGGATTCAGTGAGGATTTATACATAATGGAGGATCAGGAGATCATCGGACGCATCAAAAGACAGGGGCGATTTAAGGTAATGCAGAATGACGTTATTACTTCCGCAAGGAAATACCGGGAAAATGGTGTTTACAGAATGCAACTTTTTTTTTTCAGGATATGGCTTTTGTATTACCTGGGGTATTCCCAGAAATCGCTTTTGCTCCTGTACAGAAAACTGCTCCGTAATCATAAACTTTGAGAAATGGTTTTATTCATAATAATAATGGTATAACGATCCATCAATGATTCATTCTCTTTTCGACGTGACAGGCGGGGTCATTTTGATAATGGTCTTCGGTCTTTTGTTTTTTTTGGAGTCCAGGTTCAGACTTCGAAAAAGAGTAGAAGGTCGCTGGAAAAGAATGTCTACGAACTTTATTATTGCCATACCTTCCTACACTTTACTCCGTATCATGTTGATCCCTGCTATGGTTTGGCTTGCCATCGGGAGCCAAAACCTTAAGCTGGGTTTAAATTACCAATATCAAATGCCGGCTCCAGTAAAAATCGGGGTAACACTTCTGCTGCTGGACTATTCCAACTTCATCTGGCATATATTGCTGCACCGGCTGCCCTTCTTATGGCGGTTCCATCTGGTACATCATACGGACCTTGACCTGGACGTCACGACTGCTTTTCGGTTCCATTTTGGAGAGCTGATCGGCTCTGTTTTTTTCCGGGGAGCGGTCGTTTTCCTGATAGGCGCCTCTCCTGTGCTCGTCTTAATGTATGAGATTGTATTTGAGGGAGCTACCCAATTTCACCATAGTAACTGGAAATTACCCATTCGCGTGGAAAGAATCATCAATAAATTAATCGTCACACCGCGGATGCACGGGATACATCATTCAAAGATCAAGACGGAAGCAGACAGCAATTTCTCGGTTATATTGTCCCTATGGGACAGGTTACACCGGACAATTCGTTTGAATATTCACCAGGGCGATGTAGAAGTCGGTATGCCCGCTTATGCTCATGGCATGGAACTGACTATGGGTTACTTATTAAAATTGCCATTTACAAAAATCCGCAAATGGGAAAAAATGCATTTGAGACGGAATTCTTCAAAAAATCCTTCAGGAAAATTATATAATTAGGCATTGAACAAAATATTCCAATCCGCTTCCCTGATCATATAAGAAGGCTCCTGTATAAATTTTCCGTGTGTTTACCCAATATATTGGATCCTTTTAATAATGAATGGTCAAATGCCCGGTATTATTAACAGGTTTAAGGAGGCAATGTATAGTTCTGATTAATATAATGATATATGGAATGCTGGCAACTCATAAAAGAATGGACGTATAGTTTGGGGGAAAAATATAACGTCAATCCGGCTATTTTTTCCGCCATATACTTAGGAACAATCCCCTTCTTTTTTGCATCTTTGGGTTGGCTTGTCAGAAATATCAAGAAGAACAAACCTGTTGTTATACCTGTATTATGTACAGGTCTTTTCTTCATTTCAGCATATTTATATCTAATAATTGTGGGCAAAAATATTCCTCCATAGGTATACTGTCTGATCGGCCTTCTTATAATTTATGGCATTTATTCAACCGTAAAAGCTATTAAAAAGAAATTAAACCAGAATAGATGACAGATAAATCGCCTCAATATGACATTATTGTGATCGGAGCAGGCTCCGGGGGCTTAAGTGTTTCATTATTCATGAATAAAATTGGACTAAAAGTTCTGTTGGTAGAAAAGACGGATTTAAATATCGGGGGCGATTGTTTAAATTATGGTTGCGTTCCCAGCAAAGCGCTGATCCATATTTCGCGTATTGTCCGGGATGCAAAAAAAGCTACCGCTTTTGGATTTGAGCTCAAAGGGGATATGGATATCCGTAAAGTGACTGACTATATCAGGGAAAGGCAAAACATTATCCGACGACATGAAAATGCGGACTATTTTAGAAAAGAAGGTTTGGATGTTGCATTGGGAACCGCCTCTTTCAAAAGCGGGAATTCAATATGTGTAAGTGGAAAAGCCTATAGCGGGAGACGTATCGTGCTGGCATCGGGCACAAGACCCCGGAGTTTGGAAATACCAGGAATTAGAATGGTCGATCTCTACAATAATGAAAGCATTTTTGACATCCGCTCTCTACCGAAAAGCTGGTTGGTGATCGGCGGCGGACCGATAGGCATCGAAATCGGGCAGGCTTTAAGCAGATTGGGCGGGGAAATTACCATCGTGCACCGCGGAAATATGATTCTACCTCGTGAGTCGTCAGAAATTGCAAAAATTTTGTTGGAAAGATTAAACAATGATGGTATCCGGTTTCTGAAGAATGCCGAACCGCTAAAATTTAATTCCCGAAATGAAGCGGTTATTGTTCAAAACGGGCAAAATATAACTGTACATTTTGATGCCGTATTTGTGGCTACCGGAAGATATATCGATCTGGGGGAATTGAATGTCGAAGCCGCCGGCATTAAAACAGTAAACAATAAAATTAATGTGAACAGGTATCTTCAAACATCCAACAAGCGGGTATATCTCTGTGGCGATATTGCCGGAGATTTGCAATTTTCGCACGTGGCAGAATTTCATGCCCGCATTTTGCTGAATAATTTCTTTTCACCATTCAGGAAAAGGCTGGACTACCGCTATTTATCGTGGGTAACATTTACAGATCCGGAAATCGCCACTTTCGGTTTGACTGAAAAGCAGCTGGATAAAAAACGCATTCCCTATAAAAAACTTGAGCTGAACTTTTCAGAAGACGACCGCGCCATCATAAGTAACTATACTTATGGGAGACTCATCCTTTATCTACAAATAAAAAAACTATTCAGAAAAGAGAAAATACTTGGGGGTACTATGATTGCTCCAGGCGCCGGGGAATTAATTCAGGAGTTGATTCTTATGACCAAAACCGGATTAGACATCCATGAGCTCTTTGGAAAAATTTATCCTTATCCGGTAGCATCCAGGGTGAATCAGGCGATAATTGTAAAACATAAAGAAAAGCGGTTGACCACTTTTGTCAGGAAAATGCTAAGAAAAAGCTACAGATTCCTGAACTAATTCTGCGCTGCTTTTCCACCCGGCCTAAGAATATTTGGCCCAGATAAAGAATTGACTTCAAGAATCAAATTAAAGATCGGCAAACAATATGACGCACCAATGTTTGAACTGGCCTCAGTCACACAGATTATGGATGATTTGAAGGATTACCCCTACCTAATCTGCCCTGATTTTGTCATCTTATTCAGTGGATCAATTTCTAAAAGGGGCTGGCTTCAAAAAATGATAATGAACAGCCAGATAACACAGTTGCATGGCAATGCAACCTTCATGATCTTTCTACAATAGAACGTCCGGATATCCAACGTAAGCTATAATTGGATCTCTCTTATTTCTGTTAATTGTATTTTCTAGGGCGGATAATTGAATCTACTTTTGTTAGGGCCATTTAAACTCATGAGGCTTCTTCTAGAATCGACGATCAGGTAAATATGAGATGAATACACGTAGTAAACGATCGACGAAAATAACCGGAAGCCAACAGGTAATAACGCTATCACAATATGAGCCGGGAATGGCTCTCATCGAAGAATGCATTGAGATATGTCTAGATCACTTCAAATAGCTTCTAAATACTCGTTACTAATCCGTCACTAATTCCTCTGAAACCTACTGGAATCGCGGGACAGTACTTTTTGTGTGGGTACGGAACAAAATTTGACCATTTGCACAAGGGATTGAAAGTCAACGAGAGAGCTGACCGGCGAAATTAAGCTGAGCTGGTGAGCTCACGTGATGTTCCGGGATAAAACTTCACTATTTCAACATTGAGCTCAGTTAACTTTAGAAAACTGGACAGTTAATAAGAGGCCGGTACTTGACCACATAAAAAGTATGAAATATTATTTTTTTGGTTTACAAATTCAAAAAGTTTACCTTTTTCATCTTTTAATTCCTGCCCATTTTCAACTCCTTTTTCTAACCTTCTTAACAGCCATCATGAAAAATTCCTGCAGGAGGATTTCATTTTTTATTTATTGCCTTACCGCCATCGCTTTCGTTTTTGGTTTTCAGACAAAACTCAATGCCCAGGATCGGTTTGTAACCACCTATCAGTACCGCCGTGTTCCTAATGACCTCCTTAACCATTTTATTTGATATGAATAACACTTCAAAGACAGAGGGTGCTTCAACATTATTTATTAACTTAAAAAAAAATCAATCATGAGACTAGTTTGCGCTGCATTTATTTTATTATTTATTGGGTGTACCGGATCGGATAAAAAAGAATCCGCCAATATGCCCGGAGCCTACAAAATCCTTTCTGTCTCCGTCAAAACAGACAAAACCGATACTACCTACACCAATTCGAACCAGCTTAAGATTTATACTAAAGATTATATGATGTATGCAAATATCGATTCTCCGGATTCTGTCAGCGGCTTTGGAATTGGTTCCTACAGTGTTGATAAGGATACTGTGACTGAAAATGTGATTTATTTCGCAAACGATACCGTATCCAGGGACCAGTCCTCTACATATAAGCTTGCGATTGAAAAAACCGGTAGCGGATACAAACAGTTCATTGCAGGTATGCAGAATAACGCCGGGCAGAAATTCGACATGACAGAAGCATATGACTCAGTTGGCACAGGCACTACCACCGCCGTCGATGGCGCCTGGAAACTTGTGAAACGATATATGGTAAAAGGAAAGGATACCACTAACAGCAGTGGTATCCAGTACAAGACCTATTACGCAGGATATTGTATTTGGGGCGCTACCTGGAAAGATTCATTGAACAAAACCCATACCGGTATTGGTTTTGGCAAATTCACAATGCCAGCGGATAATAAGATAAAAGAATCCATGATTGCTTCTACGTATTCCCAGGTACGTGGGCATGATTTCGATATCGATAACGAAATGATGAGCAGCGACGGTTTTAAACAGACCATCAATAGCCCCGATGGAAGCAAAACCGTTGAAGTATATGAAAGACTGAAGTAATCATAATGCCACGAATGAAAGAGGTCCTGTTTCAATGAAAAAACAGGGCCTTTTTTTCTGAAAATCTTCGGCGTAAAGTTTAATGCTCAATTAGTAACAAAAATGAGAGTTTCCGAGATGGGTTAATACCCTGCAACTCCATGATCTTTCTACAACAGAACGTCCGGATATCCGGCACAGGTTAAAATCGGGTCTTTCTTTTCTGTGTATTGAATTTTCTAGGGCGGTTAATTGAATCTTCTTTTGTTCCAGCAGTTTAAACCACCGATGCTTCTTCTAGAATCGACGTTCGGAGAGATATGGTAAGAATACGCCAAGTAAACTATCGACGAAAATAACCGGAAGCAGGCAGGTAATAATGCTATCTCAACATGGGATCATAGAGCTTTTGCAACTGCGGATGAATTCATATGTGCTTGAATCACTCTTAAAAAGTAGTAACCAATCATTCACTAATTCTCCGCAAACTGATGTCGGCTCACGGTTCTTTTTTTACGCTGCCATGACCCGAACCGTGAAAAACTTGGACCTCTCCGGCAGTCCCATTGACGGATAACAGAGATATGGTGGATATTCTGGGTTTGGATGATTTCATTTCTTAGAAAAAGCCTATTCCGAAAATGTTTTAATTCTGAGTAACTTCAATCGAAAATACTGATTCAGCTTAATTCTTTTGTTTTAGAGAAAAATGGACAACAATGCGCGCGCTCTTTATATTCATTTTCACCTATTTCATTTTTTCAATAAACAAGGTTTATAGCCAGTCGGCCAAAAGGAATACCAAATTCTCCCTGGATGGCGTAATTACTGGGAGAAATACCGGATCTGTTGTTTTATGGCATTTCGATATTGATAATAAAGTTGTTGCAGACACATTTAAATTAAATGAGGGAAAATTCCATTTCACAGGTACGATTAATCGCGCTTGCGAAGCACTTTTATGGACTGACACAAAAAACCGCAACTTTGATGATCCTAGCGTAATACGATTCTTATTGGGGCCGAGTAGGATGTACATTTCCTATAATGTAAATGATGCCCTGAATCCCATAATTACTGGCTCCAAAGTAGAAGTTGAAAAAGAAAGCTGGGATAAGATAAAAATGCCATTATTAGCACTTAAAAGAAAGTCGTACAAAACTAGTGATTCATTATATAAACTTTCAAAAACTAATTCAGATCCTGCGCTTCAAGGCGAGTTAAATCAAGTAAATGAGAAAATTGATACCATTAACGAAAGAATAAAAATAGAGGATGTCCAATACATAAAAATGCATCCAAATTCCTATTTAAGCGCGTATCTCCTGTGGCAACACAGGCGGAAATTATCGGTTGATTCCTTGCAAATGTTTTACAGTGAGATAGCAAATGATGTCAAGAAGAGCTCACTCGGTCACTTAGTTTTAATGGATATCTACCCTTTAACCGATGATAACGAGTTCAGGAAAGCAAACCCTTTGGTTGATATTGAATTTGACCAGCAATTAAGGAAAATAAATTCAGTGTATGACTTAAGCTTGAGAGACACGTTGGGAAATATTATTGAATTAAGTTCTTTTAAAGGGAAGTATTTAGTAATGGATTTTTGGGCCAGTTGGTGCAAACCATGTATCGCGAACATTCCTGCTCTAAACAATATGATCAAATATTATAAATCTGACCTTCTTGTGCAATTCATTTCAATATCGATGGACTATAATATTAATGCCTGGAAACTATCTATAATAAAACACAATTTCGCTGGAGTCCAACTTTCGGATCCAGTTGGATTTACGAGTTTGCCAGCTATTTATTGTAAAGTTCTTTGGGTTCCTAAATACCTAATTGCGAATCCAAGCGGCCGGATTATTGATTATGATTCGCCTTGGCCTGGCGAACCAGGACTAAAATCCTTATTAAACAATTTGATTAAGAAGAAGTTTTCAGAGGAATAAAATAAGAAGCGAAATTCATGGGTCTTCCCTAAATCAGACAAGATTTATAAAAGGTTAAATTAAATATGGTATCCTATTTTGCATTTTTACTTTTGTTTTAGTAAATATGGGTTTACCTTTTCCTTTATAATCCTTTTTGAGGATATTATTTTTTTGCTGGCATTTTTTTTTACATAGCTACCTTTTTCTATTGCGTAAGTTATACCGCCATATTTGGTTAAGTTTCTGCTGAACCAGCCGTCTGCATCAGAAATCATGGCTGCAGCCTTTTCCCCAAATAAAGTATTTAAAAGCGGAGTTAGAAAATTATAAATTGAAGTAAGAACTCCACGCTTATTTTTTTTTCTGCCCTCAATGATAACTCTGGGAACCATTAAGAAGGGTGAAAGTGTTTTCTCATACAAAACCGAATAACCTTCACTTTTTAAATAGTCAAGTGAATGAATATCAAATGCGTTTATATGTCCATGGGGGACATTATTTTTGATATTTGCTGCAACTTGTTCCGGAGACTCATGCGGAACTGTGATAATTAAGACTCCTTTTGTAATTCTTAATAATTCATTAATTGCCTGCTTATAATCAGTAACATGTTCTAAGGTTTCGCTGCAAAGTACAATATCAAATTTATTATCTTCAAATGGTAACGAGTGGATATCACACTGGATTGCTTCAATATCGTAAATTTCATTCGCTCTTTGACAGGCGGTGACTGATAAGTCCGTGCTCATTACCTCTGCATTGAATAATTTCCTAACTAAGTTTGCGGTATATCCTTCTGCGCCTCCTATGTCAATAAATGACTTAAACGAATACCTGTTTATGGTATTTAAGATGGATTTTGTCAACATATACCTTGCGATATCAGATCCTGAGGAATAATTTGACCTGTAACCATAAATCGGCTGATGAGCATAATACACTCCATCGATAACCTGATCAAATCGATCATCCAAAAACTTCTTCGTTTTATCTGTATAGTTATCCATTATTCAAAAATAAGCAAGTTATTTAATTGATTTTCTTTCTTTCAGAAAAAGCAAAAACATGAGAAATTTTGACGTTATTCCAGCTTTCAAGAAATACTTTGGAATTATTTGTTGTCGAATTATAATGGCCAATATACTTCTATGAATTGGCCCATGGTAACCGGACTCGCGTATATCTGATGGTTCCTTAATTTCAAGATTCCGCATTAGACGCCACCAAGCATCAAAAACAAGTAGATTTCTTAACTCTTTTACTCCCATTTTATTTAGCAAGTAGAAATTTTCCGGAATTTCTACTGGTCGCTTTCGAAAGCAATCCTGTGTAACCTGTTCTCTGCCCAAGCCTACGCAAATTAAAATTTTATTCAAATAGATGCATTTGGATATACTTAATATTCTAATGTAGAAATCTATATCTACAAGCCATTTCAGTTTATTGTCGTAAAATATTTGATGGTCTCTCCTGTAAATAGTAACACTTGGAGGGCCGATGACGTTACTTGAAAGAAGGGTGGAGGGTGCTCTAAATAAACAGAATAATCTGAATTTGTTACCCCAGATTTTTTTTGTTGTTAAGTTTTCAAAGAAATAATTGGTAAATGCCGAGAAAAAAAAACCGGCATTGGGATTATCTTTGATTGCTTTCGCATAATCTTTTAAAGAATTTTCACTTGAAAACCAGTCATCATCGTGCATTATTTTAACCCACTCACCTTTTGCTAAGCGAATGCATTCATTCCAATTTTCGGGCGTACCAAGAGTTGTTTTATTTTTGAAATAACGAATAGGAAATTTTTTGTCAAACTCAATGCATAATTTGTGAATTGATGCATCAGGACTATCATCTGTTACTATAACTTCGAACAATCTAAAATTTTGAACTGAGATAGAGTCAAACAACCTTTTTAAATACTCTACTCTTTTAAATACTGGAATGCAGATTGAAAAAACGATTGGATAATCTTCTGGCATTTTGAATTTTAGGTCTGAAATCTATGAAATCTAACGATATAAAAAGGCCAAATTTAATGAACAAAAGTGTTACAACTAAGGGTTTCTACTTAGTTGCTTATTAACCAGCAGTTCCAGCCGGTTTTATTTGATTACTAGGGAATTTAGAGTATCTTTCAAGCCTAACCAAATCTAGTTGCCAGATGAGAAATTTTTTGTCTTTCTTAGGAACGGTACTTTTTTATATCGTCTTTTTTGTTAATACCACCCAGATCGCAGGTTGCTCTAAAACAACAGTTCAACATGATACAACTGTAAAAATTGTAACTGACACATTTATTCATACAGTTAGAGATACCTTAACTTTAAGGGATACCCTTTATACGCTTACGGATGGTTTAGTTGCTTATTATAATTTTAACGGGGGTAACCTCAACGACAGTAGTGGAAATAATAATAATATTGTTTTTAATAACGCTGTTCTTGCCCCAGATCGTTTTGGGGTCGCAAACAATGCTTACGAATTCGATGGTACCAGCAGTTACATGCAGGTTACAAACAGTGCCAGTTTAAATCCCTCAAATATTACGATTTTTGCGATAGTAAAAGTTAATGGGTTCTATAAAGGACCCTGTCACGGAAATCAGATTGTCGGCAAAGGCGCCCCGGATGATGTTATGGGCTATTACGCCTTAAGGTTTGATGATCCTTCGGCACTTAATAACGGAGGATGTCTTACAGCGGCAGATACTACAAAGGAACTATTTTACGGAAGTTTTGGGGACAACATCCCAAATGGTACGGCAGCGGGTGCATTTAATGATAGTTTTCCTTTCATTCATCCAGGGGAATGGGCAAATGTTGCTTTCACATATGATGGGACTGTTTCAAAATTGTACTTAAATGGTGCATTATTATCGTCATACACTAAGACAATAACTTTTACTCCAAATGCAATGGATGTTTTTATTGGCAGGGGTGAAGATCCTTCCTTTCCATATTGGTTTAATGGGATAATAGATGAAGTTAGGATTTACAATAAGGCAATTCCTGATGGACGGATAGGAATTTTAAATGTTTTGAGTAAGAAATCCTTTCTTACAACAAAGAATTTGTGATCCTCTTACAGAAAAAAGGTAAAAGCCGGAATATTAATTCCGGCTTTTTATTTCGAGGCTATTGTCTTGACCCCCTATACACCGCTGAGTTTACTAAATATAATTTACCTATTTTTCATTCTCATAAGTGATCGTAAGGAAGTTGGGGCTGTATATTGAGATCATACCTAAACTCGTTTACAACCATCGAGGATTCTTCAAGAATTGACGATCTTTAAAATTTGGCAAGAATATAGGCTAAAAGCGATAGACGAAAATAACCGGAAGCTGAAAGGTAATATCGCTATCCCAGGGATTAAACGATGTTTAATATGCTGGCGTTGCAAGAGGTTTTGGTTAGATGATAATCTGATGAACCTTGGTCCAATTGAACTGATAGGTACGATTTGTGAAAAATCTTATTTAGATTTGATAATCATGAATGTCGGATATCCGAACACTATGTTATAGAAATGCCATAGACTTTGCGCGGGGTTTGCCCGTCCAGAACGGCTCGTTTACTTCTAGAATCGCTGGAGTTCTAAACAGGCCTTTGACCCCAGGGGACGCTCAAGGAAAGGCTAGCTCCTACTTAGAAAACCTTTGCCTATTTCACCACCGCCGAGACTAACCATGACGTTTAGAGGTGAGTCCTGCATCGTTTTGCATGAATGGCCTTCCGTTCTATGAAATAACTGCATCACGTTCGTGTTAACATCGAGGGTTACTTTTTTACTAAAGACAACGTCGTTTCAATCATGTTTAATAGTGGCTGGTCGGCATTTGTCCTGTATGAATCAATTAATCCGAGACACTTTACCCTATCCTCACCCTCCAGTAACTGTCGCTGATTCAGCGTATTAATTGCCAGCAGAATGCGGTATCGAACATGTTTCCTCGTTGCCAATGGGCCTGTTTCCAACACTCTTTCGGTGTCACCAGGTTCAGGTCTCAGTGTGATAACAGTTGCTAGCGCAATAAGTAATCCCTCGTTTCGATTTGCCAAAATTTCCTTTGTGATGGCTTCTCTGGATATATTATTATCCAAGATGAAATTTCCCATATCTCCAGCTGCTTTATCTTTTAGTCGAACACGTTCCCCCCATTCTGGGGCAGAAATCTGCAAATATTCGGTCGCTTCCTGGATAAGTTTTGTAAAATTGTCAACAGGATTCGTTTTTTTCAACTCTTTCACATCCAATCCGGTCAATTTATCCATGTTGATTTGAAATTTTTCTTCGTATGTCGAGGGCGAATAAATTTTTTCTTTCATCACGTTTTGATTCACATTTAGCACATCAATGGCCGCTTTGTTTTCATTGCTTTGGGAGATCAACGTATCAATATGACTGGTGTCTGCCCGGTAAAAAGCTCCGGCCAAAAATAAACGTGTGGTTAAATATCCAAATAAAAAGCCGAGGATGGTAAAGCCGCTAATCATTGCTATACAAAAAGCAATTTCATCTGACGGGTATCTGGGATTGATTCCGGTTGCCATCCATCCAGCTACTTGCTTCACATAAAGAGGAAACTTTTTCAGATTGATCAACCCCAGGCCCACGATGATTTTGGTTAGCCAGTCTGAAATCTCTGTCAAATTGGTGTTCGGCTGCTGTCTATAATTTAGTGATTCATTGCCCGTAACAGCTGCAGAATTTGCGGGCACTGATACCTCTTTTGAAATTGTGTTATTCTGCAGCACTTTGGGTATTCCGAACAGAAAGCCAATCAAAATTCCAAAGGAAAGACTGGCGAGCATCCAAAGAATGGAAATAGCGCAGGCTGGCACATTCCTGGCGTTCATTATGGAGGCGAACAATCCGACCCCCAGGGACGCCATAAAGAACCAGATAGTCTTCCGCAAGTCAACCGGTAGCCTGGGTTCTTTTTGCAAATCCTCCGGAGTGTAGGACAGGATGCCTGAATTTTGTTTAGCCATTTAAAAGTGATTTTTATAAACAACAATGTCAGTGACGGAAGAAAGCGAGAAAAGGTAGGGAACTGCAATTAAGATTTCGTAAAGATTCGATATAAATTGATCAATAACAAAAAATTCTGTAGGCGACCTCCTGGATAATCGATCGTTAATTTCTCCAAAGAAGATTAATTAATTAAACTAAATATCAGCAAATAAAGTAAGTGTTTACACCTAAAGTATTTCTACTCAATTTACTAATGGACACAAAATCTTATTTGCAGAATGAAAAAAATAATTCAAATTCGGCTGTACAATGATTTCTTACTCTCCGCAGCTGATTCCATCCTACTCCTAACAAAACTGGCCTATGAGATTTACCTTGGCAGTTATATCACGTCTGTCTGCGATCTTCTTCTCATGCGAAGCCTGCAAAAATGATCTAAGAGGCAGTGTGATTAGAAAGATTACTTCTGTGAAGAGACTGCCAAGAATTTCTTTATTTGAATTAATAACGGTTGATTGATTTATCAATAATAACTATGACTTTACCGGCTGCAAAGATTAAAGGCTATTGATATCATTTTTAAGAGTTCGGGAACATTTAATTTATTTTATATAGAATGACAAAGCCAAAATATATATTTAAGGCTACAGCTAAATCAACGGGTGTCTTAGTGCCTCTATTGGGATGGGTTATTGCTCTTATCCTAATATGTTCTTTAATTATTCATTACAACTATCATAAACCCAATAGCCAACAAATTTCAACAATTGCATTATTAATTATCTCGGTGAGTACAGCAGTTTTACTTATTATTTTGATTGTCCTCTTCTTTGGAAGAATAGACTATAAAATCGGAATATTTGATTTTTTTATCGGCGACCAGGGTACTTATAGCCTTTCTAGAGTCCAAGCAGTTTTGTGGGCAATCGTAATTATATCTTATCAAATTGGAGTTATCATTGCACTTTTTATAAATAATAATGGTAATTATTTTAGCTACTATCAACTTGCTTTTTCAGAATCTGCAATTTGGTTATTGGGGCTTAGTTTATCAAGTTACATCGCAGTGAAGGGTATTTCAGTCAACCAGATTACAAAAGATCCGAAACTTTATAAAAGTAGAATTGGTAAACCACGGTGGTCAGATCTTCTAATAGGCGACAACGGATTGGATTTTAGCAGATGCCAGATGTTAGTGTGGACAATTATTGCTGTGTTTGTTTTTGAAAGTAAATGCTACTACTTTTCTAATCATTTGGTGACGGATAAATCTGAAATAATTACCAAACTATTTAAGAATACATATGATGAATACTCAGATTCGCAAAAGCCATTGCTGCCGAATTATCCATTTCTTCCTTATTTGCCTTGGTCGTTTGTTGTGCTGATGGGCTTAAGCCAAGGTGTGTATGTCGGTAAAAAATTAGTGCCCACTTTTAAGCTCGATGATATCAAACAAAGTAAGCAAGACGACCTTCAACAAAACGTTCAAGTTCTGGCAACAAAGCAGGCTCTTCTAAATAATATTGTTAGAAAATCAAAACCTAATAGCTCTTCGCCTAATGATAAGGCGAATATCAATAGGCTGCTAAACGAAATTGTTTTAACTCAACAAAATATCGATGCTGCTAAAAGGGATATACTAGAAATTGATAAATACAAAAGGAATTAATTATGGCTAGAAAGTTGGCAGTTTTGGTTGGATTGGGGGATTACTATGGCGAGTATACCTCGGATTTACCGAGTCTTGCATTTGCATATCAAAATTTAAGCGACTTGTCAGACAAATTAGTATCTGCCGGATGGATTGTTTATCCCCCAATATTAAATGAAATAGCTACAAAAAGCTACTGCATTTACTATTTGAATGAGAAATTAAATTTATTATCAGCGGATGATTGGCTATTATTTTATTACGTCGGGCATGCAGATATTTATGTTTCAAATGACCTAAGTGATGAGAATCCAGTAAACTTGGTGACTTCGTTATTTAAAGTTAGTATAGATGGAAGTTTACCAAGCCCTTATTTTACTGATGAAGATTACTATGGAATTGTACAGAATTTTAAAGCCAAAGCTCCCCAAGGGCATCTGATTACTGTCTTAGATTGTTGTTATGCATTTGGGATAATTAGAAATTATATTAGTGAATCAGATTTTCATACTGTTTTTGCGGCCTCTAATGCAGATTCAAAGGCGGCGTATACTGACAACAGTTTCTTTTTTAAATCCTTTAAAAAAGCTTGGGATCAGGACTCATTTGAGCAAATAAAAAGCAGCACTGAGAGTTTTATGAGAAATGATTTTGCGGGGTATAGCTATGTTAATTTTTGTGACATTCAAATTGCAAATAGATTTCAAGATAATAACTTCTAATTATGAAAAAGATAACAACAAAGCAATGCGTTTTATTTATTCTTTTAGTGTTCTCTTTTGCCAGAACATATTCACAGCAAAAAGAAAACGATTTTGTAAAAATGGTTGCTTCAACGACACTTAATGATTTAACCCAGGTTAAGAACATATTAAATAATATGAATTTGCAGAATAATGAAGCTTTGTTTAAAAGTTTTGTAGCTGTTTTTAGCAATCCTGCCTTTCAAAACTCATCGACAGATGTAAGAGAGTTGCTTTCAAATTATATTCTTAATAAAGATTATTTTATTGATACAAGTGATACTAGTTTAAAAAGGAAATCGGCAATTATTTTCATCTATAGAACGATGGTTATTGACCCTAATGCAAAATTAGGTCCTGCTCCGGTTACGGGGGGCCCACCGCCCAAAGGCCCTGGTTTAAGTATTGACTTCTCGTCATTAAATACAGTAATTTATAATAAGGACATTTCTGGAAAATTGTCAAATTATTTGTATGCAACTAAAAATGTATTAATTGTGTACGTGGATGCGTCTAGTGAGTATTATTCTCAGCCGGATAACACAAATAACCAACCGAATCAGTTAGTAAATTCAATAGTTCAGATAAATTATAAAACGAGTTTTTTTTCTCAAAGTTTTAAGGACCTAACTACCTTAATTAGTAGTGTTGGTGTTCTTAGTTCTCAGAATGTACCATCTCCTAAATTAACATTAACTTTTGTACTTATAGATCCAAAAAGAATTAAAGATCCATGTGATATAGTTATTCAAAATAAAACATTCGCTAAAGACCTGACTTTTTCAGTGCACGAAAGGAATTTTGCGAGTTTTCAAACTGGATTGGTTAATAACAAATATACCTTAAACAATTTCTCAATTTCTAACGGCAATTTGAATGTCACCCCGGATACAACAAATTGGCAAAGCCATATATATGCACTACTTGAATTTCATCCGTGGGGCAGAGATATTGATAATTTTCTACCGCTTTGGAAGTCCCTTTTTTCTAAGAGTCCTGATATTATTAAAAACTCGGGAAAAAGTGAAAGCTTACACAATGTGTGGAATTGGTTAATGTATAATACGGCTTATCGAATAGGAGTTTATGGAGGATTGCAAATTAGCAAAGACCCATTGTCCAATTTGTATGCTGGGTTTAATTATGCAGTTACAAAGGAGCTGTCGGTGAATTTTGGTTGGGTATGGGCAAATGAAGTAGTTCCCCAAGTTACGGAAATTGGAAATATTACATCAGTGAGCGATGCTTTACAATATGCCAAACGCTCATATTCAAAGGGTAAATTTTCGTGGGGATTGTCTTTTGCACCTTCTGAGTTGATAAGTTTACTTGGGATAAAAAGTAAAGCTTCCAATTAGTCATAATGGACCGTAAAGCATTTTGTGGTCTGCCTCATTTCGGGACAATTTAAAATTTTAGATTTTTATTTTTTGAGAGGCTCAATGACTATTGCATTATCATTTGCGAATGGAAATACCAAAGTAAGAAAATTTGATTATTAAGTGAACACGGCTACTTTTAAAGTCGCCGATCAGGGAACTATGGTAAGAGCTTATATTCAAAATGATCGGCGAAATTTTCGTGAGGACAATAGGAATATAACCTTTCCGAATGGGAACTGGCAAAAACTATGAATGTTGTAGGCATTTGAATTTACCTTGTTACTAATCAGTTACCAAATCTTCGTAAACTCTATATAATACGATTCAAGATTCGATTCGAGTGAATTACCAAATTTCAGCAACGGCCGATGGAATAAAGACTGTTTGCATATAGATATTTTTATTCAGCGAAAATGACTTCTACCAAAGATTTAGAAAAGTAATCAGTTCCCAAGCTGTCACCTAATTGCACTAATTCCATATGAATCAACGGAAAATATTTTATGGCAGTGAAAGTACCGAGAAAGTAACGGAAAAGTGACTGGAAAGTACCGAGAAAGTACCTGGATTAATGGGAACAACTGAACAATATTATATTTTTAGAGAGCTGATGGAACGTCTGGAAATCCGGAGTGAGCTAAAATCGGATCTCATTGATTTGTTTTCAATGTTGCAAAAGCAATTTGCGAAAATGAAGAAAACAGAGACCGGATCGCAATTTTCTACAAGTACTTTTACTGAATTTTTTAATTTTTTGGCTTTTTGGTAAGTGTAAACACTTAGGCCACCTAAAATATATTTGGTAAATGTTTGAAAAATGATTTCAATTTGATGAGAACTTCTTTTTCGATAACTCCTAACCAAACTAACCGTGAAAATCCTTGTATGCTTCCTGGCTGCATTGATTTGTTTTACCTTCTGTTCTTTTGGGCAGGTAGACTCCACATTAAATACTATCACTCAATTTCCCGGTAGGCTATTTGGCAAGATCAATAGCAAGACTTCAAAACTTGATGACCAGCTTACGAAGCAGACCGAGAAATACCTAAACAAACTCTCCAGGCAGGAAGCTAAGCTCAAAAGGAAACTCTATAAACTTGATTCAAACGGAACGAAAAATTTGTTCTTGTCAAATCCAGAACAGCAGTACGCTTCTTATATCCAAAGACTCAAAACGGATTCAGTATTTGATCCGAAAAAAGTTACGGGAGAGTACCTTCCCTATGAAGATTCATTGCAGGGCTCATTATCCTTCCTGAATAAAAACCCGCAATTGCTTTCATCTTCAAATATAGGCTCTCCCGAAATCCGGAATTCAATTGCTCAGGTTCAGCAACTGCAGGCCAAGATGCAGGATGCGGAACAAATTAAGCTGTATATCCAGCAAAGAAAAGAACAGATAAAGCAGTACCTGTTGCAGTCTGCGCATTTGCCGCCTGGGATCAGGAGTATTTATAATGATTACAATCAAAAGGAATACTACTATTCCCAGCAGTTAAATGAATATAAGGATGAATTGAACGACCCGGATAAGATGTTCAAAACAGTCCTTGCTGTTTTGGATAAGCTGCCGGCATTTCAAACCTTTATTAAAAATAATTCCATCTTGGCAAGCCTTTTTCCTTTGCCAGGAAATTATGGATCTCCACTCGCGTTGGCAGGATTGGAAACCCGGGACCAAATCTCGGAAGTTATTCAGGCACAACTTTCAGGACCTAATGCGATGGGGGCATTGAGTCAAAACATGGGTGGCGCAGAAACTCAGCTAAGCCAGCTAAAGGATAAGATCATGAACTATGGCCAGGGAGGGGGGAATGTGGACGTGCCTAATTTCAATCCCAACCAGCAAAAAACTAAAAGTTTCCTGAAACGAATTGAATTCGGCTCAGACATTCAAACGCAGCAGTCTACCTATTACTTCCCGACCACGACAGATATAGGCCTTAGTATAGGTTATAAGATGAGTGATAAAAGTACAATTGGTATCGGAGGGAGCTATAAAATTGGGTGGGGTAGTAGTATAAATCACATTAATATCAGCAGCCAGGGGGTAGGACTCCGGTCTTATTTAGATGTGAAAATGAAGGGGAGTATTTATTTATCAGGAGGACTGGAATACAATTATCAGCAGGTATTTTATTCAATACAACAGATTAAATATCTGAGCAGCTGGCAACAGAGCGGACTTATCGGGTTAAGTAAAATCGTTTCAATTAAGACCAAATTATTTAAGAAAACAAAAGTTCAGGTGCTATGGGATTTTTTGAGTTATCAGCAAATACCCAGGACTCAACCATTTAAAGTAAGAGTCGGTTACAATTTTTGACTACCGGATTTATGATCTAACCTATTAAATGCAGCTTATGAAAATTCTGTTGATATTTATTTGTCTATTTTTTTATGTAGCGGCAATTGCTCAAAATACAGCGAACAATGCCTTAGGATTTCCGAGCACAAACAACAATTTTTTGGGCAAAAAAACTCCTGCACCTAGTGTTGGCGTAGACCCGTATACAGGAACCGCCCTGGTAAGCATTCCAATATGCAATCTGGCTTCAAAAGGGCTGACACTTCCCGTTTCACTGGATTATGTGGATGGAAGAGGAGTTCGTGTGGAGGAATACGCCAGCCAGGTAGGACTTGGTTGGGAGCTGAACGCTGGAGGGAGTATTTCAAGAGTCGTCCGGGGTTTTCCAGACGAACAACCGAATGGCTATTTAGGAACTACAGGAGACGGTACAAACCGCTGGGGCCAGGTTGTAACAACGGGTGCAATAGCTTCAGGATCCAACGCGGTTACATTTGCGAGTGACGTCTCTCAGGCTGATATGATTAAATTGACCGGCATTTCGCTGTCTAACAATGAACCGACTGCTGATGGTGAGCCGGATCTCTTCAACGTTAAAACTCCATATTTTAACTTTCAATTCGTATTTGATCAGGCAGGCAACCCTGTGGTTTCTAATTATAACGGTTATAAAATTATACCTAATTCTTTCATTAACAGCGGTAATTATTTAAGCTCATGGTTTGAAGTGATAGATGATAAGGGTAACCAATTCTATTTTGGTAATAAGCCAAACTCTACAGAGCAGATGACGGATTCTCTTTATAGTGTTCCAACCAGTTTTATTTCCAGCTGGTACCTGACTAAAATAATTGCCTACAATGCTCAGGACTCCATCATGTTGAGTTATCAGGCTTCAACAACAGCGGATGTCACTTATAATTATAGTTGGATGGAAACTCAAAACTATCAATTTGTCACGCAGACCATACTGGGTACAGGTAAAAGCACGAATAGTAAACCACTATTTGTTTCAACTATTTCCTCGGCTCTCGGGGAACTGGACTTTACGTACTCTTTTAATACCAGGCAGGATGATATTAACATGCCATCCCTGACAAGTATTTTAGTCAAAGCATATAATCCACAGACGGTTTCCAACAGCATCGCTCTCCAAACCTATAATTTCAATTACAGTTATTTTGGAACTCCCTCATCCGATCCAAATGTGCTCAGGCTTGAACTGAATGGAATAACTGTAACGGGCAATACTAGTGGAACGTCCGCGCCATTAAATATTGCAACATTTGGTTACACGACCGTGGTGAACGGAACCTCAGTAAGCCTTCCAAGCAGGGCCCTGCCTGTTTTTGACTACTGGGGATTTTGTACTACGATGCCCAGTCCAATACCTCCTGATATTTTCAGTATTAACAGGAGTCCAAATGTGAATAATGCGCAGGCAGATATTCTAAATTCTATAACAACTACGATCGGGGGTATCTGGCAGTTATCCTATGAATTGAATACTTATAATCCTTCCACTGGCAGCATAAATGTCGGGGGACTTAGAGTATATAAGATTGCACAGCAATTGCCAACTGGAGAGAGTCTTTACAAAACTTACAGCTATCTTGATCTTTCCGGAAATTCTTCGGGTGAAATTTACAACAGCAATTACAATATTCTTTCTGTAATAACAACTACGGGCCAGACCTACACCGTCTATTTTTCCAACTCTCCTTATATAACAACAGATTTTAATGGAGTATTTGTGGGATACTCCTATGTCAAAGAAACAAATCAGAATGGAGGTTATACTATGTATAAGTATACTAATTTCAAAGATGCTGGCTTTGGCGATTTTAATTCGGTAAGCGTCTCAGATCCCGGAACCAATTTCATTTTGATTCCTTCGACCAGTTTTGCGTACAGGCGAGGGTTGTTATTGAATAAAAGCGTATATAACTATAATAATATTGGAGGCGTTATTACCTACAATATTGTATCCCAGACCGCGAATACTTACGCTGCCCAATCAACGAGTGTAACCTACGGCGGATATGGCTTGCGGGAAATAAATTTTCCCACGGCCATATCTGGTGCTGTCTGGCACTATTTTGGACTCTATTCCACACCGGTAGAGAACTATCGTCTTACCCAGTCAGTACAAACAGACTATGACCAAAAAAATACGGCAAGCTACGTTCAAACGACTACCAATTATACCTACCATTTAAACAGCTTGCCAAATATCTGTTTGGTAAACGGCATTTCTACGACAGACTCTAAAGGCCTGGCAATCTCAAAAAACATTTACTTTCCGGATCAGACAACGGCTATCCCTATGTCTGGTTCAGAACAGACTGCAATTACGGCAATGAAGAACGGGAACTTAATAAATGTGCCGATCCACGAAATTGACAGCAGAAATGGTGTAACAACCCAGGTTCACAATTCCTACAGCAGCTCCGGGATTTTCAATAACAACAGCGGCTTTGCCAATACTTATCCCGCTTCTACCAGTTCATACAATACTGTCGGCAGTACAAGCACGTTGGCTAAACAAGAAATTTATAATTACGACACCTACAATTCAAACCTTATTACATCCAATGCCCTTGCGGGTAAATCCACAGCTGTTTTATATGGGTACAATTCGTCTTACCCGATTTCAGAAGCAGTCAACGCCACAAACACTGTTTCGTATACATATCAGCCCCAGGTCCAGACAGGCATTCTAAATGTACCACCAAATACATGGGGAGCGCAAATCGCCAATTTCACTACTAATTTTGTGGGCCCCATTACAATTGCGATGCCACCAGGGTCTTATTTGGCCGGATCTGTATCATGTTTTTTTTCATTTAGTTTAAGCGGACCATCGGGTGGCTCAGGCAGTCTTTGCAATTCATCGGCGACCGGATATACCTGCTCTGTGGGTAACACAGTTACATTCACCAACATGGCGTCAGGTAATTATACATTATCTGTTTCAGCTTTTACTAATACTGCTACTTCACCTGTTCCGGTTGATTACACTTATACTGGTGAGCAGCTTTCCGGCGCTCCATATACCGAATTTTTCTTTGAGGGCTTTGAACAGAATTCAAGCGCAACGAAAGGTGCGGCGCATACAGGAAATATGTATTGGAATGCCAACTATACCGTTTCTTACACTCCTCCTAATGGGAGAAGCTACCTTATACAATACTGGAATTTATCTGGCGGTATCTGGAATTTTAACGAGGTTCCCTATACGACCGGAATGGTACTCACAGGCCCCGTCGATGATATCCGCGTTTTTCCGACTGATGCTCTGATGACGTCATATACCTATAATCCACTTGTCGGGAAAACCTCTGAAACGGACCCAAGTGGTCAATCGATTATTTATCAATATGACGGATTAAACAGGGTACAGACTGTGCTCGATCAGAATTCAAATATTCTGAAGGAATATGATTATGAGTACCAGTTGCTGGCAGCACCTGCGTATAATATTCCGGAATACGGCAGCTTTCAAATGAGTTGTTCACCAGGATACATAGGGACATACGTCACTTACCCTGTCCCTGCGGGGAAATATAGCTCATATATTAGTCAGCTGGCGGCAAACCAATTGGCTATTAACGATGTGAATGCAAATGGTCAGGCTTATGCAAATAATCCTGCAAACGGAGGAACTTGCGCCGTGGCTGAAACCGTAACTTATACTGATTCGCGCGCTTTTCAATACTCGGTGAGATTTACTAATAACAGCACAGGACTTATCTACAACTTTCTTTCCAATGCTAATAGTTCAGGCACCCTGGGACAAGTACCGTCCGGCACATACACTATTTATATATGTCCCCTAAACAACTATACGCCAAATAACAATTACACAGTATTTGGAAGCAGTCAGTCAAATGTTGTATGTGCTACTTTTAATAATGTGTCAGTAACAGCCAGCGGAAGTATCAGCTTCCATTGACCATATTTTATGAAAAGCATTTTTGTATCAAAAAAGAATTACCAATGACAAGCTGTAAACATTTCCTAAATAATCTGCGGATACCTAAATTCTATTCTTCGGCAATCCTGCTGGTTTACATTTTACAATTTGTTGCAGTCGATAGCTACGAACAGGTCATACCACCATTGGCTTATTCGGTAACAGCAACTGTTAACTATGTGAGGACGTGGACTGCAAGCTCTCCACAGCAAAACCCAGCCACTTTGATTACAAGTCCCTTACTTAATGTAAAACAATCAACGCAATATTTTGATGGATTTGGAAGAACTATGCAAACCGTCGTAAAGCAGGCGAGCCCTCTTGGCAATGATATGGTGATGGCGAACTGTTACGACCCTGCAACAGGAAGCGAGATTGTTAAATACAAGCCTTTCACTTCTAACGCTGCTACCTCCGGGGATGTGACTAATGATGGCAATTTCAAACTTGATCGTTTCCAGGAACAGGTTGCTTTTTATAACACCTATCTGAGCGGCCAATTAAATGAAACCAATGTTGGAAGTGGCAGCCTGAACTGGGCATATAGTCAGACAAACTATGAAGCTTCGCCGCTCAACCGTGTACTAAGCGAATTTGCTCCGGGCACTAATTGGGTGGGCAGCCAATCCGGGTCCACCCCACACGGAGTTCAAAAAGCATTTTGGGTAAACAATGCGACTGATAATGTTCAGATTTGGAATATTGTGACTGCCAAACCGGTGCCCCAGACACTTCCCCAGGCACAAATTATTCCAACCAATAATGGAGCTTATGCAGCCGGGGCCTTATATAAGACAGTCGTTACGGACGAACAGGGACATCAGACCATTGAGTTTATGGATAAATATGGTCAGGTGATTTTGAAAAAAGTTCAGAATACTGCTGTGGCCGATAATGAAACCGGAAGCGGCCATGCTGGTTGGCTTTGCACATATTATGTTTATGATGACTATGGTATGCTGCGCTTCATCATACCCCCCAATGTAGTTGATTTGATTAGCGGCAGCTGGACTGGGATTACACAGTCATACGTAGACGAGCTGTGCTACTATTTTGAATATGACAACCTGAATAGGATGGTGATCAAAAAAACACCAGGTACTCCCACCGGAGTGCTTGGCGAAGTGTGGATGGTTTATGACGAGCGCGACAGGCTTGTCATGCAGCAGGATGGCTATTTGCGAAGCCAGCAAAAATGGAAATATTTCCAATATGACGGACTGGACAGGGTTATTGCAACGGGGCTCATGACGGATCCGGCTTCTAACACTACGAACTATTCGGACCTGAACACACATTTGAATTCTGCCGCAGTGAGTATTGCATGGCCCAACCTGGCCTCATACACGACTGAATCATTCAGCCAGGTTTTTTATGACAATTATAACTGGATGACCACGGCCAACTCCTCTACGCTAACAAATACAATCAATACTACGACCAGTGGAAGTGCAAATCCGGTTTTCACTACTTCTTACAATGCTTCGCCAAATTATGCCCAGCCAATAACCCAAAGCAAACAAACGCATGGGCTGGCTATGGGTGGGAAAATCGAAGTCATGGGCAGCAATCAGTCTCAATACCTTTATTCAATCAGTTTTTATGATTCCAAAGAGAGAGTAATACAAACACAAACCATAAATTATCTGAAAGGCACAGATATAGGAACCGCCCAATATACCTGGGATGGGAGAGTGTTGGCAAGCCTTGTTTCGCATGCCATTGTCAATACCACAAACCCCCAATCTCATTGGGTCGCAAGCACCCTGAACTATGATGCTGTCGGAAGACTGCTTTCCATTTCAAAAACAATAAACAGTACGGTAAATGGGGTAACGGTAAGCGCTCACACTTCAACAGTTGAAACAAATCAATATGACGAATTAAGCGCGCTCTTGACAAAAAAGCTTGGCAATAACCTGGAAAGTCTCACCTATGGATATAATGTTAGAGGATGGCTTTTGGGTGAGAATTTGAACTATATAAGCGGGGCGTCAAACACGAATTATTTTGCTCTTGAAATCGGATATGACAAAACGCAATCCGTAGCGCCCGGCAATAGTTACAATGCCGCTGAATTCACAGGTAATATTGAGGGTGCAACCTGGAAATCTAAGGGCGATGGCATAAACCGTAAATACGATTATACTTATGATAACGGGGACAGACTTTTAACTGCCTCATTTAAACAGAATAGCAGCGGAACCACCTGGGATAATAGTTTAATTGACTTTTCTGTAAGTAACCTTTCTTACGATGCAAATGGGAATATTGGGTCTTTAAAACAAAATGGATTTCTACTCGGTGGTACCCAGCCAAGCGGATCCCAGACTATCAATAACCTGACCTATTCCTATGTTACCGGTAAAAATGTGACTACAGGAGATAATTACACCAATAGATTGCTGAATGTAATGGATGCAAGCAACATGCCGACATCCACATTAGGGAATTTTCATTACGCCGCGTCAAAGCCGCCATCGGGAAACACAGATTATGGATATGATCAAAATGGAAATATAACCAGCGATTACAACAGGTCGGTCAGCGCCATATCGTATTGGAATGAAATGAACCTTCCAAACACGGTTACAATAACCGGCAAGGGGACCGTTCAATATACCTACGATGCAGCCGGAAATAAGTTAATGAAGCTGACCACCCAAAATAATGCGACAGTTAGTTATAATGGTGCAAACTATACGACGAACATTGTAACTACTACAAAATATATCGACGGCTTTGTTTACAAAACGGTCAATTACAGCAATGCTTCTTTGTCCGCCCTGAATCTGAACAATACCGATGTTTTCCTGTTCACGGGGCATGAAGATGGAAGGATTCGCTTTAAGCCGGCACTCGGGACAGTTGTTGCCAGTTATGCATTTGACTATTTCCTTAAGGACAATCAGGGCAACGTACGCATGGTGCTGACAGATGAGACACAAACGGATATATACCCTGCAGCTACGCTGGAAACTACTGCCTATGGCGGTGGTGTTGCGGAGACGGTTGAAAGTCAGTATTATAATATAAATACGGCCAATATCAAAACAACTGCAACGCAATTGCCCTGGTTTGCAGCGGACCAGAATAGCACTTATGTTAATAATAATGGTACACCTGTTAACCCTGATCCTTATAGCAGTCCGGGCAATAGTGCAAATGTATATTGGCTAAACGGGCAAACAGGAAGCAACATGGGCCTCGGCATCACATTAAAAGTGATGGCTGGCGACCAGATATCCATTTTCGGAAAAAGCGTCTGGCACAACACAGGCACAACAGCAAGTAATTCATACGTACTCACTTCATCTCTTCTAAACTTTTTTAGTGCTTTTGCATCGAGTCCTGCAGTCATTGCCAGTGGACAAGGCATTACTGCAACAACACTTAGCAGCGCGACACCCACGACGACGCTGTTGACGCCAATGCTTAACACAACCCCAACCCAAA
>Ga0182024_10002956_pt1 | contig 41359 bp, 30 predicted proteins | sample P32metaG_FD_120480 | JGI IMG/M metagenome (GOLD analysis project Ga0182024, IMG submission 120480) | Permafrost microbial communities from Stordalen Mire, Sweden - P3-2 metaG (Illumina Assembly) | ecosystem: Environmental > Terrestrial > Soil > Wetlands > Permafrost | place: Sweden: Stordalen...
TCATCGCCTGTTCTGATCCGCCCAGACACAACAGGCAAAGCTGATGACCGCGAGAGCTCTCACGCCAAACAAGTCTTTCGAAACCCCAGTTTTTCCCATCCGTCGAACGTTCATCTGCACGCCTCCTGTTCTGAGAATGAATTACTCGGTGAGACGAAAAGTTATCATAAGCTAAGTCCAGTCCGTGCACGATTGACTTCGCGAGGGTCAGTTCAGATCGCCAGGGCGTGATTGTTCAATTCTGTTGGCGAACTCAGGATTGTCCTTGCCAGTCATGCGCCTTCTGGCCAGTAAAAGCACCCTTCAGCATGGAAGCGATGAGTGCGGCAGGAACGCAGGAAGTCATTAAGAAAGGTTCCAAAATCGTAAAACTCCGAAACCAAGAATCTGACGGGAGCATCTCTGGCTTAGGCCCTTGAGCGCGGGCAGTTCGGGCTGTCCAAGCGAATGCATTTGGTGAGTTCTTTGAATGATGTGGACAATGGAAAATAATTAGTAAGCATACAAAGGAGATTGTTAATGAACCCCTCTCAAGTTCTGCTTCTGTCGTTTCTTATTGGCGTCGTCGCTGGCTTGCGTTCTTTGACCGCGCCTGCCGTTGTGGCCTGGGCCGCTCACCGAAACTGGCTCAACCTGCACAACACCCCCCTCTCTTTTATGGGTTCAACTGCCGCCGTCGTTATCTTCACTTTGCTCGCGATCGTCGAACTTGTAGCCGATCAACTCCCTTCAACCCCCAGTCGCCTAAAACCTCCGGGTCTAATTGCGCGTATCGTTTTTGGTGGGCTTTCCGGCGCAGGCGTTGCCGTGGCGGGAGCACAATCCATATTACTCGGCGCCGTCTTGGGTGTGGCTGGTGGCATTGCTGGCGCGTTTGTTGGTTATGAAGTTCGCACACGTCTCGTGAAGTCTCTCAAGGTTCCAGACTTGGTCATCGCTCTCTTGGAAGACGCGGCGGCGATTGCGGGGGCCCTTTTTATTGTGTCGCGGTTCTAAGCGCGCGCCACACGCACAAGATATTCCGTTGTACAAACCTGAAAGCTTCATTGGTCCTTGTGCCAATTTGCGTGCCGAGGACGGTTCACTCGCAAATAATCCACTGGACGATTAAACCGCAATCAAGTGAAATTCGAGACGTGGCAGTTCTCCGGTAAAGACGATGATTCAAAGCCAAGACGAGGGGGGTAATTGGTGTGATAAAAACGTGATAGGTGTAGGTTCAAATCAGTGCAGAACTGTTCGGCCATGGCTCAATCGCCGTTCGCGTAAGTGCTTGACCGTTCAGCTATACTCAAACATTTTCAATCACCGTCAAAACATCCCGCTGTTCTCCGAAGCTAGAGGTCGTGAGTTCGAACCTCACCAGGCGCACCATGATTTCCTGAAATTTATTGATGTCCGCCCGAGTCGAAGGGTCGTCCACTGCAGTTTTTCCAGAGGGAATGTAGGCTGTTGCGAAATGGGTTGGCCTGACGGACGGCCTTCACCTGCTACTGCAAATATGTGAGGACCGCGTTAGCAGAAAAGTGCGAACAAATCTGCGAGCTGTAATATTTTGCGGGCATTTCCCCTTGACACCGCGAATACATCTGCTAAAAGAAAATCTCCGACTGGAGACGGAGTTCCCTCAGCTCCCAGCCCTGTCGGCCCTGCCCCGCCAAAGACACCCCAGGAGGTTTGTATGACCAATCTAGTACCGCGTGAGCATTTCATCCATGATCTGTTTGATATCCGCAGGGATTTCGATCAGATGTTCAACCGCTTCTTGAGTCGGGCCTCGACGCAGGAAGAACAATCGCTCAACTTCGGATTCGCGCCGCCTGTCGAGTCCTTCATTGACAAGGAAGGCAAAAAATTTCACTGCCAGGTTCAATTGCCCGGCGTGGACCCTAGAGATGTCAACGTCCAGGTGCTCGGCAACACTCTGATGATCAGCGGCGAGCGCACCAATTCCCGCGAAACCAACGACCGGGATTTCCTTCACCGCGAGATCTCTTACGGCTCGTTCCAGCGCAGCCTCACGCTTCCGCAAGGCGTCGATATAGAGAGACTCTCCGCCGACTATAGAAACGGCGTGTTGGAAATTGCAGCTCCCATCGCCGCGAACGCACTTCCCAAGAAAATTGAGGTCAAAGGACTACCGGCCGTCAGGCACGCTACAGCGTAATTAGACGCTAGATAAGCAATCTGAATCCTGACGGGCCCAGCCCTCTTTTCTCGAACTGGCGAGACTTGCGCAACAGGCAATCACAAAAAAAACAGCGACCCATTCCTCTCCGGCTACGCCGGGAAGGAATGGGCGCTGCTTCAGCTTAATTTGATTGTGTTGCGGCCTGCGCGCCGGTTTGCTCGAACTCCAAAGCAATTCGCTTTCCGCTGGGGTAAATTGCCGTGAGTGCTTTCGAGCCGTCTGGCCCGGCGGTAGTGCTGTAGGCGTCCTGTGGGTTTGCGCCAGCTTCCTCGGTGAGGTGCGCTGGCAACGTGGCCACTGTCTGCTTTCCTTGCAGCAGCGTCACTTGAACCGTGGGTCCGCTGCCGCTCCACTCAACATTGTAATTGCCGGGATCGAGGGGCTTGCCGGCCACAACGATCTTCTCCGCCAGCGTGAGCTTTCCTTTATTATTGACGCCCGCGAGTGCGGCTGAAGAAAACAACAGCGCGCCACCCAAAAGCAGGCTTGAGACTTTGGACATTTTCATAAACAGCTCCTTTTGTCTCCGCAGTTTCGTCGTGTGCAGGACACCACACACTCTTGCCGCGGGAATAATTTTCCACTTGTTTGTTAAGGAATTCGATGTGCGAGAAGGTCTGAGCGTTATGTAAAAGTTCTGTGAAACGGAAAATTTTTGCGAAAATGTATTATCAAAAAAGCTAATTTTGTGACGCAGAATTTTTGCTGAACCAGACTTGTTGTGACGGGAGCGCGAACCCGCTCGTTGATTTGACTGAATCGGCCTGACGAATACTCTGCATTGCACTTCATTGCGGGAATTTGGCTGATCGATTTGCGGGCGCAAAAAGAAATCAGCGCACCCGGTACTTGGCCATTCCCACTTGCATCGCTGGGAGGCCCTTGGTAATGTCGCGGTCTCGCCGGGTTACCTCGGCGCCCACCCGCTCTTAGGCGAATCCGAATTCGGCACGGCTACGTATGGCTATGTGGAGGCGGCAATGCGCACCTGGGCCTTACTTCTCGCTCTGTTCATCAGCAATACTGCTAGCGCGCAGGACGAGCCCGTTCACCATGCAGCGCAAGCGACCGCGGCGGCCTCCAGCGATTCGGCAAGAATTCACTGGCTCAGTTGGAATAACGAGGTTTTTGCGCGGGCCAAACGCGAGAATAAATTTGTTTTGTTGGACCTTGAAGCGGTGTGGTGCCACTGGTGCCACGTCATGGACGAAACCACCTATCGCGATCCCGACGTGCGGCGCCTGATTCAATCCCGTTATCTCGCCGTCAAAGTGGACCAGGATTCGCGTCCTGATCTTTCCAACCGCTATGAGGATTACGGCTGGCCCGCAACGGTGGTCTTCGACGGCAACGGCCAGGAGATCGTCAAGCGCCAGGGTTATCTGCAGCCCAAGCAATTCGCCAGTATCCTGCAGGCGATCATTGACGACCCCACGCCTGGGCCATCTGTTGAACCGGAAAAGGCGATTACCTTTCCCAGCAATCCTTTGCTCTCGGACAAGTTGCGGCAAGAAGTACGCGCGAACTATCTGGCCGGTTACGACGCCCAGGAAGGCGCATGGGGCAGCGACTTCAAATTCATGGACTGCGATTCCGTGGAATACGCGATGGTTACCGGGTCGCGCGGCGACGCGCAAGCTGAGAAGATGGCACGGCAAACGCTCACTGCCCAATTAAATTTGCTTGACCCGGTCTGGGGCGGCGTTTATCAGTATTCGACCGATGGCCTCTGGACCAAACCGCATTTTGAAAAAATTATGTCCATGCAAGCGGAAGACTTGCGGGTTTATGCGCAAGCCTACGCGCTCTATCACGACCCTGCTTACCTGCACGCCGCGCAATCCATCGACAAGTTTCTAACAGATTTTTTACTCAGTCCGGGCGGCGCATTTTATACCAGCCAGGACGCTGACGTAATTGAAGGCCAGCACAGCGCCGAATATTTCAAGCTGGACGACGCCGGCCGCCGCAAGCAGGGTATTCCCCGCGTGGATAAACACAGTTACGCTCGCGAAAACGGTTGGGCTATCGCGGGCGCAGCGGCTCTCTATGGCGCCACGGGGGACCCCCAATATTTGGACCAAGCGAAGCGCGCGGCAATCTGGGTGCGGGAAAACCGCAGCCTGCCCGGCGGCGGATTTACGCACGACGCGAAAGACGCCGCGGGTCCGTACCTTGGCGACAATGTGGCGATGGCGCGAGCGTTTGTCGCGTTGTATGGAGCAACGGGCGACCGGCAATGGCTCGTTTACGCCGAACGAACCATGGCGTACATCGAGAAAAATTTCAAAAGCCCGCTCGCCGGTTATTTGACCTCGGCGCACGCCACCGATAGCCACGCCAAGCTTCACCCGCAACGCGACGAAAACGTAATGCTCGCGCGCACCGCAAATCTGCTCTCCCATTTCACCGCGCGGCCCGTCTATAAATTCATGACTGACCAGGCTATGCGTTACCTCGCGGCACCGGAAACGGCGCGCCGGCTTCCCGCAGCCAGCGTCCTTCTCGCGGATTACGAAATCGTCCGTGCCCCGCTGCATATCACGGTGGTCGGCGCGAAGGACGATCCGGCAGCTCAGGCGCTCTTCGAAGCGGCTCTGCGCTATCCCAGCGGCTACAAACGTTTGGAATGGTGGGACGTCAAAGAAGGTGCGCTTCCCAACCCGGACGTGCAATATCCCACGCTCCAGCGTTCGGCGGTTTTCGTCTGTACCGACCGCACCTGTTCGCCGCCGATTTTCAAGCCCGAGGACCTGCAGGCCAAAGTGGACAGACTCTCGCACGCCGTCGCCAGCGCCTCGGCTAATTTATCCGGCGCTGCAAGCCATTGAGAACTCAGCGCAGGAACGCGGACTTTGCGGCGATCTAGCAGACAAGCCCCGGCGACTTCACCCGGGGGCTGTAACCTTGGGTCGGCTTGCGACTCTTATTGAGGCAACGAGGATTCGGGACTATACTGCGCTTCACTGCCCGGGGGTCCCGCAGCAATCCAACCGCAGGGAGTCATGAGTTCCCTTCGGATTGCCTATCTACGGTCTTCGGGGCACAGTTCAGCCCGAAGTAAGTGGTCAAGTAAAATCTCACTGGAGGGAAGAAACACCATGACGAAGTCCAAGAAGATGTTGATCGCCAGCGCGGCTATTGCCGGCTTGCTCGGTGGCACGGGCGCGGCCGTTAAGGCCTCGAACTCGTACAGCGGCAAGGCCTCATTCAACGCGCAAGACACCGACAAGAAGAGCGACACCAAGGTGAAAGAAAAGCACGCTTGCAAGGGTCAGAACTCCTGCAAGGGCAATGGTGGGTGTAAGAGCAGCGACAACGGTTGCAAGGCCAAGAACTCTTGCAAGGGCAAGGGCGGCTGCGCGACCGACGGCTCCAAGATGCCGACCGCGTAATTCCACAATAACCTCTAACCTTTCACCTCCAGTCGGGCGCTGGTTCGTCGCCAGCGTCCGGCTGAGGTGATGGAGTGTCAAATGCCCGCGAATCGCTTCAATAATTTTACGGACTACGGAATCGGCATCGGGCTGCGCGCCACGCACTACGACCATATCCTCACGCGCAAGCCAGTCTGCGATTGGTTCGAAATTATCTCGGAAAATTTTATGGTCGATGGCGGGCGCCCGCTGGAAATCCTCGACCGCATTTTGCAGCAGTATCGCGTCGTGCAGCACGGCGTCTCCATGTATTTCGGCTCGGCGGACAAAATCGATCGCGAGCATCTGCGCCGCCTTAAAGCGCTCGTCCAGCGCACCAACACTCCATGGCTTTCCGATCATCTCTGCTGGGGCAGCGTCGACGGACGCTACACGCATGATCTGTTGCCCATGCCCTACACTTTTGAAGCCGCCAAAATCACCGCGCAAAAAATTCGCGAAGTCCGCGACTATCTGGAAATTCCCTTAGTCGTTGAAAACGTAAGCAGCTACGCGGAATTCCACGTCTCTGAAATGACCGAGTGGGAATTTTTAAATGAGGTTGTCGAGCGCGCCGACTGCGGCATTCTGCTCGACGTCAACAATATCTATGTCTCCTCGCAAAATCATTCTTTCGATCCCGAGGTCTACGTCAACAGCATTCCCGCAGATCGCGTGGCGCAAATCCATATCGCCGGCCATTCGAAGTATCGCAAATACATTCTCGACACTCACGATCACCCGGTCATCGACCCCGTCTGGAAGCTTTACGACCGTGCCATCCAGCGCGCCGGCCACACCGCCACGTTGCTGGAATGGGACGATCACATCCCCACCTTCAACGAAGTGCACGACGAAGCCTTAAAAGCGGACAAGTTCCTCGCCAGCGCTTCCCTGGCCACCGCCGTATGAAGCTGCAAGCCATACAGCGCCGCATGGCGCGCGCGGTGATGACGCCGCTCACCCCCGCTGAACGCATGCGCAACGTTTCGCCTCGCGGCCGCTCCATGCACGCCGAAGCCAGTAGCTTCATCAAGGCCAACGATCGCCTCACCTCTTTCGAACGCCTCGAAATCTACAATCGCCAATACTGGTTCCGCATGCTCAGCGCCATGACCGATGATTTTCCCGGTCTACGCGCAGTCCTCGGTGACCGCAGCTTCGACGCGCTGAGCAAAGCCTATCTGCGCGATTGTCCATCCACATCTTTCACGCTGCGTAACCTCGGCTCCAAGCTCGAAGCCTGGATCCGTAAGCATCCGCGCTATGCCGCCACACGTCAGCAACTGGCCATCGATATGGTCCGCCTTGAATGGGCGGACATCGAAGCTTTCGACGGTGAGTCGTTGCCGCCACTCCAGGCAGAGAATCTCACGAACGCGAATCCCGCGACGCTGCGGTTAAAGTTGCAACCCTATGCGCGGCTTCTCGACCTGCGTTACCCCGTCGACGATCTGCTGCTCGCCGTAAAAGGCAAAAATCAAGACGACGCCGACTTTGCCAGCAACGCCTTCAGCGAAAAGCATCGCCGCAAACGTGTCGCCGCCGTTGCTCGCCTGAAACCCGCGCCGATTTTCCTGGTCGTCCACCGCGCAGACTATTTCGTTTATTTTCGCCGTATCGAGCGCGAAGAGTTCCACATTCTTTCTGCTTTGCGTGCCGGAAAAACTTTGGAACGTGCCATCGGCGGTGCTTTCCGCGGCAGCACCATCCCCGTCGAGGAACGCGCGGGAAATGTTGCGCAATGGTTCCACAGCTGGTCGGCCCTGGGCTGGTTCTGTCTTTCCGGTAACTAAACTGAAATTTCGGTATCTGAAGTTGCGAGGGAGTTTCGCATCGCCATGAACAATCTGTTCGCACAATTGTCTAAACTTTACGCCTGGGCCGCGAGGACCGCTTCGTATCTTCAGTCGCCCTTCCTGCTCCTCGTGCGCCTCTACTGGGGCTTCCAAATCGCGCAAAACGGCTGGGGCAAGCTCCACAATCTCGAACGCGTAACTTCGTTTTTCGCCAGTCTCGGCTTGCCCGCTCCCGGCCCGACCGCCACCTTCGTAGCCACATTCGAATTCGTGGGCGGCATTTTGTTGTTCCTCGGTCTCGGCTCTCGCCTGATCGCGCTGATGCTCTCCGTGGACATGCTCGTGGCCTACATCGCAGGCGATCGTGAAGCCTTGCTCTCTTTTTTCAGTGATCCAAATAAGTTTGCCGCCGCTGCCCCTTTTGTGTTCTTGATGGCGGCACTGATTATCTTGATTTTCGGTCCAGGGCTGTTCGCTCTGGATACCCTTGTAGAGCGTTGGATCATCCAACGTGGATGGTTAAAAAGGTAGCGCCAGCTTCGAAGCGCAAGCGCGGCAATTACCCGCTTGTGGGCATGGCATTCTGCAGGCGGGTCCGGGTGCCAATAGTTTTCACCTTGGCCACGTGCTTGTATCTAGCCAGTTGTAGTTCCGGCGCCACCGGTCGCGACGAGCAGATGCTTTCCACCATTCAAATAGGCGGTTCACGCATCGATGTGAGCGTTGAGGGCGACGATCTGGCCGTCTCTCACGATGTTTTGCTCGCCTGGGTCCGCAACGCCGCCGAATCCGTAGCAACTTATTACCAGCGCTATCCGGTTCCCCACGTGGCGCTCCACATCATTTCGACCGACGGTCAAGGTGTGCACGGCGGTCGCACTTTCGGCGCTGAAGATGGTGGGGTCATCCGCATCCATCTCGGCAAATCCACCACTGCCGCGCAACTCCAAAAGGACTGGATGCTCACCCACGAAATGGTCCATCTCACATTTCCGTCCGTCCCGGAAAATCACCACTGGATCGAAGAAGGCATCGCCACTTACGTTGAGCCTTTCGCACGCATACGCGCCAAAAAAATGGACGCTCATCAAGTATGGTTTGAAGTCGTGCGCGACATGCATCAGGGCCTGCCACAATCGGGAGACCAAGGCCTCGACCACACCCACACTTGGGGCCGCACCTACTGGGGCGGCGCGCTATTCTGCCTCCTCGCAGACGTAGAAATTCGCAAACAAACCAACAATCAAAAAGGTCTCGACGACGCCCTGCGCGGCATCCTGTTCGCCGGCGGCGACATGCGTCACGACTGGCCCCTCGAAAGCGCCCTTATTGCTGGAGACAAAGCCAGCGGCACTAGCGTCCTGCAAACTCTTTACGCAAAAATGAAAAACGATCCCTACCCTGTTGATCTTCCCTCGCTCTGGCAACAACTGGGCATCGTGCAGGACGGCCAAACCGTCCAATTTGTGGACACCGCTCCACTGGCCGCCATCCGCGAAGCCATCACTTTCGGCACTCCGGCAACCTCGCCGAAAGCGGCCATCGATCCGCACTCACACACTTTTCTTGTAGGACGTCGCGCCACTCTCCTTCCTGGTTCTTAATCTCGTGGCACCAGAAGTTGTGGTTTACCTTTTCGCGTCCGCCGAGCAATAGGTACTCCCTTATCTGCTGTACTGAAGTCATTACAAAGTCCCTCCAAAGTTTTAGGCCCCAGACAGGAATTGCATCCGCGGAATGGCCGGATTGTTTGCGGTCAGTTTAGAAGGTTGGACCTATGAAATTGCTGCGAACTTCTTTCAATCTGTTTGAACTGGGCGCAGTGCTTTGCGCGCTTTTCGTCCCGCAGCCTGCGTGGGCATTCGATCAGGCCCTTTCGGACGAAGCGGTCCGTGAAGCCTACTTTCTCGGCCAGGATGCAGACCGCTCCGCCGATTTTCTTTCGAACTACGTTCAGGGCCTGCCGATGCCTGACAAGGGGCCCGATATTTCGCAAATTGAATTGCGCACTCCCTATGCGCAAATTGTCCAGATTTCTCAGCAACATCCGAACGGCTATAGTGCTCAGCAAGCCGCCACGGACTATCATCGGCGCGGCGATTGTCTGCAGGTCCGCGTGCAGGTCATGTTTACGCCGACCTCCGGTGGCGGCGGAGAAGATTATTGGCGCAGCGTATCCGTTGGTCTGGTACAAAAAAATCATATGGCCGCGCAGAGCGTCAGCGGCAGTCCGATTTACGCCACCGATCGCGACGCCGACAGCGCGTGGATCATCGGCGCCAATGTTCTGGTGGTGTTTGCCGTAGCGCCCGTGGATTCCGGCTCCGTACAAGTCGAAGCTATCGCTCCGGGCGGGCCCGCCGTGCACGCCACATTTGACCTCGGCGAACTGCGGTAAGATCCAAAAATTGTGCGCGGCCGCCAGAGTTTTACACTAGTCTCTAGTAGCGAATCTGGCTCTGGGCTTCTGACCTCCGTCTATCAGGTATAATTTTGTATAATTTCGTTCAGGGTAATTTGAAATGCTGTGCGGAAACATGGGGACACATGTGTGCAATGGAGGCCGTGTCCCGGGGGAGTAAAGATTGACTTCGCGAAATCGAGTGCTCGTTGCGTTGGCCGGCCTTTTGGCGATTTTGATTTTGCTCGTTGATGTGCGTTTGGCATCTGCTCACGCCGTTTTGCTGGAAGCTTCGCCCGCCTCTGGCTCCATCGTCAAAGGCCCGGATATCGCCATCCGTTTGCGTTACAACGTGCGCATTGAAGCCGCGCGCTCGCGACTTTCGCTGCTCCTCCCAGACAAATCCGTTAAGTCCCTTTCCATCACTCAGCAACCCTCCCCAGACACGCTTACCACGCAGGCCCCGGCCATGCCCTCCGGCGAATATCGCTTGCGCTGGCAGGTACTGGCTTCAGACGGCCACATCACGCGCGGAGAAATTCCGTTTACGGTGACGCAGTAGTCTTCCCAATGGTCAGACTCCTCAACATTTTCGGCTATCTCTCCGTCCTGCTGCGCGCGGCAACGCTCATTTTTCAGACCCTGACCGTCGGCGGAATTATATTCCTCGTGTTTGTCACGCGCGCGCCCGAACTGGGTACCGCGGCCGTTCTTGCCAAGTGCAGAAAGTGGATCGCGGGTTGCGCGATCGCTCTCGCGATCACTCAAGTCTTTTACGTCTCATCCAACACGCTGATCCTCATGCAATCGGCGGATATGTCGCTCGCGGAAGCTTCCGGCGCCACATTCGTCTATGCCGGAGCCGTAGTCGCATTCTCGGCGTTGCTCATCGCCTGGGTATGCGGTAGCCGCGCCAGCGTTTCCCGCGCTTTGCTTCTGCCCGCTGCGGCTATTCTCGGCTCAGCCGTCATCACCAGCCATTCTGTGGCGCGCATGGAGCACCGCGGGCTCCTCGCCCTGCTCACAGGATTGCACCAGGCGGCGACCGCCGCGTGGATCGGCGGTTTGCCGTATCTGTTGCTCGCGCTCAAGAACGAACCAGATTCCAGCGCCCGCCAGCGCATCGCCGCCAATTTTTCCCGACTGGCGCTCATCAGTGTTGCCGCTTTATTTGCCGGTGGTGCCGGACTCGCTTTGGCCTACGTCGGTTCCTGGAGCGCGCTATACAACACCACCTACGGTGCGATGGTCGGCGTAAAAATAATCTTGTTCGTTCTTCTCTTGATACTCGGCGCGCTGAATTTTTTCATTGTTCGCGGCGGGGAATCGCAACCATCCACTCGTTCATCCAGTTTGCTACGCTTCGCCGAAGTCGAAGTCGGCATCGGCCTCACTATTATCCTCGCAGCGGCTTCGCTTACTTCGCAGCCCCCGGCCGCGGATCTCACTGAGTCGCGCGTCACCGCACACGACATCTACGAACGCTACGCTCCGCGCACGCCGCGGCTCAAGAGCCCGCCGCTCTCTTCGCTATCCGAGCCCACCGAACAGATTGAAAAGCGCATGGCTGCTGCCGGTTCGCCCGTTCCAGAATCCTTTGTTCCCGGCCAAGGCGCTTCCGCTGTGGCAGGCCCCGGAGACATTGCCTGGTCGGAATACAATCACAACTGGGCAGGTGTGATCGTACTTGGCATCGGCCTGCTGTCCTTTCTCGCGCGCACCGGCTATTTTCCCTGGGCCCGCCATTGGCCCCTGTTGTTTTTAGGCCTCGCCGTCTTTCTCTTCCTGCGCTCCGACCCAGAAAATTGGCCGCTCGGCCCCAACGGCTTTTGGGAAAGTTTCTCGTCGCCAGACGTCCTTCAGCATCGCCTCATCGTGGTGCTTATTTCCGCCTTCGCCATTTTCGAATGGTCGGTAGCAACGCACCGCATCCGCTCGCAAGCCGCCGGCCTCGTTTTTCCGGCCGTTTGCGCCCTCGGTGGCGCCATTCTGCTCACGCATTCTCACGCCCTCGGAAACATCAAAGACGAACTTTTGATCGAACTCAGCCATATACCCCTCGCCACCCTCGGCATCGTCGCCGGCTGGTCCCGCTGGCTGGAACTTCGCCTGCCACCGGAAGACCGCGCGCGCCGCATCCTCTCCTGGATCTGGCCCGTCTGTTTTATTTTGATCGGATGCGTCCTGCTCGATTACCACGAAGCTTGACCCATAGAACCTCTCCAAGTCGTTGTCGTGAACTCTCGCGCCGAATTTAACAAGGCTTCCACACAGATATTGCCGGCTGAATCCGCTTAATGATTGAGGGACGAGTCACTGACGCAATTCCTTCCGTGATAAAAAACACTTCCTCAACAGCATTCTCTTGCCGCCACACCCGCACATTGCTATAGAATCTCTGCAGGCCAGCGCGCCACCCCGTGCCGGCACATAATCTAACTCCCACATGACCAAGCTCCGGATTTTTGTTTCGCTAACCACCAAAGACAACGACTACCAGATTGAGCAGGCGATCTCTGCCGAACAGGCCGCGCGCAAGTTGAACATCGAACTGCAGCTCGACTACGCCGACAACGACGCCATCAATCAAAGCACGCAAATTCTCAAAGCCGTGCAGTCTCCTGACCCCCTGCGCCCGCATGCCGTGGTCTTTGAACCGGTCGGCGGTACCGCGCTTCCGCAAGTGGCCAGAGCCGCCGCCAGCGCTGGCATTGGATGGGCTATTCTCAATCGCGAAGCCAGCTACGTTGCGGATTTGCGTAAGACTTCCACCGCGCCGATTTTCTCTCTCAGCTCCGACCATTTGGAAATTGGCCGCATTCAAGGCCGCCAAATCGCCGAACTTCTTCCGCAGGGCGGCACCGTGCTCTACATTCAGGGCCCCACGGAAAACTCTGCCGCCAAGGAGCGCACTATCGGCATGTACGACGTCAAACCTGCAAATATTCAGGTGATCTTGCTGAAGGGCCAGTGGACCGAAGAAAGCGCGCAGAAAACCGTTCGCTCCTGGCTCAAATTGAGTACTTCACAGCGTGCTACCGTGGATTTAATCGCTGCGCAGGACGACTCCATGGCCATTGGCGCACGCAAAGCCTTTCAAGAGTTACCTGCGGAATCCGATCGCGAACACTGGTTGAAGCTCCCTTATCTCGGCTGCGACGGTCTCCCGAGCACCGGCCAAGCCTGGGTCCGCAACGGCCTTCTAACGGCCACCGTGTTTGTTCCTCCGAATGCCGGCCAAGCCATTGAAATGCTCGTCGACGCCATTCAAAAGAAGAAAACCCTGCCGGAAACCGCGCTCACCGTCCCGGCGTCCATCCCCGCTCTTGGAAAATTAAAAAAACGTTGACGGCGTGTGCTAACCGCCCGGCTACCCGGCCAGTGCCAAATTCAGAGGAGCGCGGCAAGCGTGCACAGAAAAAGATTTACCGGGTTCATTCTTCTTCGCCTGGGCGTATAATTTCGCCCGTTGCTTTTCTTTACCGCGGTACGGCTTCTTGTCGAGGTGACCAGCGTGTCGATGGACGACTCTCTCTTTTCAATCAATCGTAGAAAATTTCTCGCCGCTGGTGGCGGCGGCTTGCTCGCCGCGGCTTTGCCCAGCGCCGCAGGAGCATCTCCGCGCGATAGCGTCATGCCAGGGTGGCCGGTCACCCCGAGCGTGCCGGCCGAACAGAATTCCGGCGGTCCCACCGCCGGTAAGTTGCGCAAAATCCCCATCGGCGTTTTCGATCCCGTCTACGCCGATCTGTCCATGGACGCCATGCTCGATCGCGTCAGCGCTCTTGGCCTCGAAGTGATGGAAATCGGCACGGGCGGCTATCCGGATAACAAACACTGCCCGCTCGATGAACTCGTCGAGGATCCCGCCAAAGCCAAAGTCTGGCAAAAGAAATTCACGGATCGCAATATTCGTGTTGCCACCCTCAGTTGCCATGGCAATCCCATTCATCCCGACCCCAAACACGCCGCTAAAGATGCCGACACTTTTCGTAAAACTGTTCGCTTGGCGGAAATGCTCGATGTAAAAGTCATCGTCGGCTTTTCCGGTTGTCCCGGCGGCTCTCCCACGGACACCCAACCCAACTGGATCACCTATCGTTGGCCGCCCGAATACGCCACCGCCCTCGATTGGCAGTGGAAGGAAAAAGTCGTCCCTTACTGGAAAGAAGCCGCCAAATTCGCTCGCGAACACGGCATCCATCGCCTGGCCTTCGAAATGCATCCTAATTTTGTGGTCTACAATCCACGCACTCTGATGCGCCTTCGCGAAGCCGTCGGCGAAGAAATTGGCGCGAACAATGATCTCAGCCATCTTTTCTGGCAGGGTTGTGATCCCGTCGAAGTCATCCATTTCCTCGGAAAACAGAACGCCATTTTTCACGCCCACATGAAAGACACCGTCTTCTTTCCGGAAAACGTCAACAAATACGGCGTCCTCAATTTTTCCTTCGAAAAAAACGATCTAGACTTGGCCTCCGAAACCTTTAGAGCTGTTGGCTATGGCCATAGCGCCAGCCTCTGGAAGTCCATCATCAAGGCCTATATGGACGTCGGCTACGAAGGCATCCTCAGCATCGAGAATGAGGATCCCATTCTCAGCGGTCCCGTCGGCGTCGAACGCGCCGCTTACGTCCTCAAAAATGTTCGCAACGAATTGCTGGGCACCTGACATGCGCCGGCGGCAATTTTTGGTTGCTTGCGCGGCGTCCACGCTGACCGCTTCGACTCTCGCGCCCGTAACGATGGGCTCCGTGATTCCTCGGGAAGCGCGCGCGGCCACGCCGGTAAGCCCGCCTGCTTTTCCGCTCTCGGTAATGCTCTGGACCGTGCGCCACGAACTTCCCTTCGATCAGCGCCTCGAAATCGTTGCTCAAGCCGGATATCACGGCGCGCAACTGGTCAACGAATACAAAGAGTGGTCCAAAGAAGATTTCGCCCGCGCCCGCCGCAAGAGGGATTCTCTTGGCATCACCTTTGACGCCACCAGCGGCATCACCGGCAGTCTTTGCGATCCTGCGGAGCGCAAATCCACCCTGCGCGAGATTCAGGCCCACTTGCCCATCCTCGAGGAATTACAATCCACAAGGTTAATTCTGCTTTCCGGCAATCGTGTCGAAGGCATGAGCCATCGGCAGCTCCACGACGCCTGCGTCGAAACCGTCAAAGCCGCTGCCGATCTCGCCGCCGAAAAAAAGATTGACCTGCTCATCGAGAACATCGACCCGGAAGAAAATCCCAACTACTTTCTCACCTCCGTAGCCGAAGGCTTTGAAGTCATCCGGGAGGTTAACCGCCCCAACGTGAAATTTCTCTATGATTTCTTCCACGAACAGATCGCCGAAGGCAATCTCATCGAAAAGCTCGAGAAAAATATCGAGCTAGTCGGTCTCGTCCATGTCGCTGACGTTCCCGGCCGCCATGAGCCCGGCACCGGCGAAATCAATTACCCGAATATTTTTCGCAAACTCCGCGACTTAAATTATCGCGGCAACATAGCCATGGAATTTATCTCCACGCGCGATACCGCGGTATCGCTCGCTGCCGCCCGTGAACTGACGCAGTCGTAGTGGCGGGTCTTTAGACCCGTGCTCTTGTGTTTTTTTGCATCGTCGGACCGCTGGAACAAAAAGGCGGCCCGACGCACCGAGGAGGCCACAAAGAATGCATCGTCGAGACCTTTTCCGTATCCTGGCCGCTGGCGCCGCGCTGCCCGCGCTCACTCCCAACACCCTAGCCATGCTTCGCGAAGTGCAATCCGCTCCTACGCGCGATCTTAAAACTCTAAATCCTCACCAAGACGCTACCGTATCCATCATGGCCGAGCGCATCATTCCGGAAACTAGCACTCCCGGCGCAAAGGGCGCCAAAGTAAACGAGTTCATCGACGTCGTTCTCACAGATTGGGCAACTCCGGAAGAGCGCAAACAATTTCTTGATGGCGTGGCCGGCGTTGACGACCAGTCGAACAAGCTTTACGGAAAAAACTTCGTAGACTGCGCCGCGCCTCAGCAAGAATCCCTGCTGCGCTCCCTCGACGAGCAATGGGTCGCCGAAGAACTTATCCCCAAACCGCACCTTACCGGTTACCAGAGGCGCGACCAGCAACTTCAGGGAAATTTCTTCGGAACTTTCAAACGCCTCACGCTCTATGGCTACTACACCTCAGAAGTCGGTTTTACTCAGGAACTCAAAAAAGTCATCATTCCGGGCTCCTACCACGGCTGCATCCCCGTAAGCGAGCCAAGCAAAACCTAAACGCCCGCCGCTTGTAGGGCGCAGCATTCTGCGCCCAGGCTAGGCAAGATTGAGCGTAGAAAGAATTTTCCGAGTACGCAAAACAGTCGACCGAACACGGAGAAATGCGCAAAATGCCCACCACAGAATATGACGCCATCGTCGTCGGCTCCGGCATCACCGGAGGATGGGCCGCCAAGGAACTGACCGAAAAAGGTCTAAAAGTCTTGCTCCTCGAGGCCGGCCGGCCCATCGTCCCAGAGCGCGATTACGTCGAGCACGTTCCCGCTTGGGAGCTCAAATTTCGCGGCTGGGACTCGCGCGCCGAACGCGAACGCAAGCAGCCCATCCAGCGTGAGTGCTATTACGCCTGTGACGAATACTCCAGCCAATTTTTCGTCAACGATCTTGAAAATCCCTTCACCACGGATCCCGGCAAACCCTTTGCCTGGATTCGCGGTCGCCAGGTCGGCGGCAAATCCATTATCTGGGGCCGCCAAAGCTACCGCTGGAGCGATTTGGATTTTGCAGCCAATGATCGCGACGGTATCGCGGTGGATTGGCCCATTCGCTACAAAGACATTGAACCCTGGTACGACTACGTCGAAGAATTTGCCGGCATCAGCGGTCAGGCCGAAGGACTCGCGCATCTCCCGGACTCGAAATTCCTGCCGCCCATGGAGATGAACTGCGCGGAAAAAGTTCTCCGCGACGCCATTCCAAAACATTTTGACGACGGCCGCATGATGACCATCGGACGCACCGCCATCCTCACACAAGTCCACAAAGGTCGCGCAGCCTGCCACTACTGCGGTGTTTGCCATCGCGGTTGCATCACGCGTTCTTATTTCAGCAGCCTGAACTCCACGCTGCCCGCCGCCGAAAAAACCGGTCGCCTCACCCTTCGCCCCTACAGCGTTGTACATAGCCTGATTTTCGATCCGCAAACGCGTCGCGTCAGCGGCGCTCGCGTCATTGACGGCCAATCGCGCCAAGCCCTCGAATTCCGCGGCAAAATTGTTTTTGTCTGCGCATCCGCGTTGGAGTCTTCGCGCATCTTGCTCAATTCCACATCGCGCGAATTTCCCAACGGTCTCGCCAATTCGAGCGGCCAGGTTGGCCACAACATCATGGACCACTGCATGGGCGGAGGCGCGGAAGGCCTAATTCCCGGCCACGAAGATCAGGAAGATTTTGGCTATCGCCCGAACGGCATTTACGTTCCGCGTTTCCGCAACGTAAAAACAAAACAGACCGGATTTATTCGCGGCTACGGTTTCCAGGGCAGCGGCGCACGCGAAAGCTGGGCGCGTGGCATCGGACGACCCGGAATCGGAGTCGATTTCAAGAACGATCTTCGTCGCCCGGGTCCCTGGCATATGGGCTTTTATGGTTTCGGCGAGTGCCTCCCCAATCCCGATAACTATCTCGAAATTAATCCGGACCTCAAAGATGCCTGGGGCATTCCGACCATCAAAATTCATTGTGCCTTCGGCGACAACGAAAAAGCGCTGCTCTACGACATGTCCATTCAAGCCGCCGAAATGCTCGCGGCCGCTGGCGCCCGCGAAATTCGTCCCTATGTTGAAGACAATCCGCCGGGCCTCACCATTCACGAAATGGGCACCGCGCGCATGGGCCGCGATCCCAAAACGTCCGTGCTCAACGCCCACAACCAGGCCCACGACGTCAAAAATCTTTTTATGACTGACGGCGCGTGCATGACTTCTTCTTCGTGCGTGAATCCTTCGCTCACCTACATGGCATTGACTGCGCGCGCGTGCGACTATGCCGTCTCGCAAATGAAAAAGGGCGAACTCTAGGAGCACATCCAGAATGCCTCAAGTCACGCGTACTCCAACAAGCTACGATGTCTGTATTATCGGCTCCGGTGCGGGCGGCGGCATGGCCGCTAAAATTCTTACCGAGGGCGGCCTCAACGTCGTTCTGCTGGAAGCCGGTCCGCAAGTGCATCCAGAAAAAGATTTCAAGATGCTTACCTGGCCGTACGAGCTCGCGCATCGCGGCGCGGGCGTAGGCGGGCACGCACGCGAAAATTTTACGGAATTTCTTGCGCCCAACGGGGCGTGGAGTATCGAAGGCGAGCCATACACGTCAGCTCCCGGCGCAAATTTTCAATGGTTTCGCTCGCGCATCGTTGGGGGCCGCACCAATCATTGGGGCCGTATCGCGCTGCGTTTTTCTCCCATTGATTTTAAATCCGGTTCCCGTGATGGTCTCGGCGACGATTGGCCCATCACCTACGAAGATATTTCTCCTTATTACGACAAAGTAGAGAGCTACATCGGTGTTTTTGGCACCAAAGAAAACGTCTCCAGCGCACCGGACGGCGTCTTCCTTCCTCCGCCGAAACCGCGTTGCACGGAACTGCTGGTCAAAAAAGCTTGCGACAAACTCAACATTATTTGTATTCCTTCGCGACTCGCTGTCCTCACGCGTTCCATCAACGGCCGCCAACCGTGCCACTACTGCGGGCAGTGCGGCCGCGGCTGTGTCACCGGCTCCAATTTCAGTTCCAGCCAGGTGCTGCTGCCGCCGGCGTTGGCGACTGGACGCCTCACTCTAGTTACCGGAGCGATGGCCCGCGAAATTACCGTTGGCTCGGACGGAAAAGCTACCGGCGTTTCTTACATCGATAAAGCCACGCGCACCGAGCAGCGCGTCGGCGCCCGCGCCATCGTGGTCGCCGCTAGCGCCTGCGAATCCGCGCGGCTGCTGCTCAATTCCAAGTCGCCGCAATTTCCCGATGGCCTTGCGAATTCTTCCGGTACCGTCGGAAAATATTTAACAGATTCCGTGGGCAGCGACGGCTGGGGCACCGTTCCCGCTCTCGAAAAAATGCCTCCGCACAATCACGACGGCGTCGGCGGAATGCACATGTACATCCCGTGGTGGAAGTTCGACCGGCAAAATGATTTTCCGCGCGGCTACCACATCGAAATGGGCGGCGGCCGTGAAATGCCTGCCGTCGGAATGTTTGATACGCTGTGTCACCGCGAACAAGGCTACGGCGCTCTATTGAAGCAAAAAGCTCGCCAAGATTACGGCATCTCCGTCGGTTTTGCCGGGCGTGGCGAAATGCTTCCGAATCCCGATACCTATTGCGAAATCGATCCCGATGTCGTCGATCAATTCGGGATTCCCGTGCTGCGTTTTCATTTCCGCTGGTCCGAATACGAATTGCGCCAGGCGCGCGATATGCAAGAAACGTTTCGCGCGATTATCGAAACCATGGGCGGCACCTACCAATCGAAGACGCGCATCGACGGCCAGTATCCCTTCGGGATTCTTGAAGGCGGAAAAATTATTCACGAAGTGGGCACCGCGCGCATGGGCGCCGATCCTAAAACCTCCGTGCTGAATTCCTACTGCCAGGCGCACGATGTAAAGAATGTGTTTGTTACAGATGGCGCGCCGCTGGTCACCAATCCCGACAAAAACCCCACGCTGACGATCATGGCGCTTTCCTGGCGCGCGTCCGAGTATTTGCTCGGCGAAGCCAAGAAAGGAAATCTCTGATGAATTCCGATTCGCCGAGCAACAATTCGTCGAACGAAAAATCCGCAAACGCCGGAATATCGCGGCGCGATGTATTGAAGACCCTGGCGATTGGCGCCGCGGCAGGTTCCGTGTTGCAGGTGATTCCGGCGGAAGCCGCCGAGTACGTTCATGAATTGGTACGCGCGGAGAAGGGAACGACGCCGGCCGCAAAATATACGCCGAAATATTTTTCCGCTCACCAGTACGCCACGCTGATTTTTCTGTGCGACGCGATCATTCCCAAGGACGAACATTCCGGCGGAGCGGTGGAAGCGGGTGCGCCAGAATTTATCGATTTGCTCACCAGCGAAAATGAAAAGTTTCAGCTGCGGCTGGGCGGCGGCTTGTTCTGGCTCGATGGATTTACCAGCGACCGTTACGGCAGCACGTTTCTGGATTGCACGCCGCAGCAAAAAGTGGAAACCATGGACCTGATCGCGTACCGCGAGAATGCCCGCAAAGATCATTCCCTTAGCCAGGGCGTGGCGTTTTTTGGATTGCTGCGCAACATGACGTGCGATGCGTTTTACACCAGCAAAATCGGCATCGCCGATTTGCAGTACATCGGGAATACTTCGCTGCGCGAATTTCCCGGTTGCCCGCCGCTGCCGTCGGAAACCTAGTTCGTTTTCCTCTACGAAATTCGTCCTGCTCTACGAAATTAAAAACGCAGATCCTTCAAATATTTGTAACTGACTTGGATGTCGTCGATGGTCTTTGCGGCGTCGTTTTCGACGATGTAGTGTTTGATGCCGGCTTGCGGCGATTGCGCGAAAATGCGTTTGAAGTCGATGGAGCCCTGGCCGACGTTGCGCATGCGCTTGGCTTCGTCCGCGGTGGTGCCGCCCTGGCCTTGCCAATCTTTTACGTGCACGAGGGGAAAGCGGCCGGGATATTTCGCAAAATAGTTCACGGGATCCTGGCCGGCGACGGTAATCCAGCAGAGATCCATTTCCATGCACACGAGTTTGGGATCGGTATTTTGCAGCAAGTAATCGTAAGGAAGCGTGGCGCCCAGGGCTTCCGACGGAGTGAACTCCGCGGTGTGATTGTGATAGCCGAATTGGATGCCGGCCTTTTGACATTCGCCTCCAGCGCGATTAAAAAGTTCGGCGGCGCGTTTATAGCCATCCGGTTCTTTGCGCTGCGTGTCGTCGATGGAGGGGCAAATCAGAAAAGTTTGTCCCATGATGTGAGCGCGTTCGATCGCGGCGGGGAGAAATTCTTCGATAATCTTGTAGTCGATGTGCGAGGAAGGTGAGGTGAGTCCATTTTGATCGAGCATGGCGCGAACTTCTTTGGCGGGGTGAGCAAAATAGCCGGCCATCTCAACTTCTTTGTAGCCCACGGCGGCCACCTTGGCGAGGGTGCCGGCGAAGTCGGTTTTCATCATGCTGCGCACGGTGTAGAGCTGCAGGCCGATGGGAGAGACGCGGCGGTCGCCATCCGCGGCGGAAGAAGCGGCGAGGTTCGCCCAAGATTTGGCGGATGCCAATAATGTGGAAGCAGCGATGCCGGAACCAATAAATGTTCGTCTGTTCATAGTGCGCATTCTACCTTGGCCGGGGAGGAAGGCAACGCAGATTCTCCGGGAGTTAGGAGCGGGCGCGATTGTTTTGAGAACGACGAGACCCCCACCCGGGTATTTTTCGCCAAGAGTGCGCAGTTTATAGAAAATAAAATGGATACCGAGGAATTGCGAATGGCAAAACGTGTGCCAGTAATGGAAAACAAAGGATCACGTTTTTCACCAAAGCGTGCGTAAGTGATAAAGCGGGCGCCGTGCGCTACAGGAAGGTGGCAAAACGTCAGTGGAGCGCGAGACTGAGTAGGAAAAAACAGAGGCGGCGCGAGTGTCGCGCCGCCCGTGGCTTGTATGAGTCGTTCGCCGATGAACAGCGATGGAGCTAGAACTGGAAGCGCAGTCCGAATTGCATGATGCGCGGGAAGTGTGCGCCGTTGAGGACGAGGAAGCCGGGTCCGCAGGAGCTGTTGCCCGCGTTGAGGGCGTTGCAGCCGTCGCCAGTGGTCAGACCCGCGCCGCTGTTGTTGGTGGTATTGCCCAATTGGTCGAGCTGGGTGTGGTTGAAGACATTGAAATTTTCCCAGCGGAATTCAAAGGCATAGTGCTCCTTAAAGGCGAAGCGCTTGAACAGTCCGAAGTCGAAATTGATACGACCGGGGAGACGGAGGTCATTGCGGCCGGAATCACCGAAGGTAAGTCCGGTGGGCAGCTCAAAGGCGGCCGGGTTATAGCGGAGCACGCCAAAGGTGCCCGAACTTTGGAATTGGGCCAGTTGCGCGGCGGGAACAATGTTGGGATTTCCGACGACATCAAGGTACGACGGAGTGCCCAGGCCACCAGCTTTTGCGACGCCCGCGTTGTCACCGAACAGGGAGCCATTCACGACGGTGAAAGGCAGACCCGATTGGATGACGGTGATGCCGGAAGCCTGCCAGCCGCTCAGCAGAGTACGTGTGAGGCCTTCGGAATGTTTGAAGAGCGGGATGGAATAGACGTAGCTGATGCTGGCGGAATGGCGGAGGTCAAAGTTCGAACTGGTGCGGTTGCCTGGGAGGTTGTAGCCGTTGACAAAGAGATTGTCGTTGTAGTCCGAGGCATTGTCGATGGAATGGGAATAAGTATAGGAGAAACTGAAGGTCAAGTCGCCGATGGTGCGCTGCGCAGCGACTTGCAGGGCATGGTAGATGGAGTTGGCACCGGGTTGGATGCGCGTGATCTTCGCGTAGCCAGGAAACGGGCGGTAGTAAGGAGCAACGTTGTTTCCGCAAGCGACGGCGAGATTGACGACCGCTGTACCGGAAACGGGAATACCGCTGCCGATGGTGGCGGAGACGGGCAATCCGGTCGTATTACTAAATTGAATACTACTGCAATCGTTAGAGGTGATCGGGGTGCCGGCGGGATACGGATTGTCCGCGGCAGATACCGGTTGCAGTTGGTTGAGATCCAAGCGCTCGGTCAGCTGCGTGCCTTTGCTGCCGACGTAGGAGACGGAAAGAAGGGTGTGGCCGGGTAGTTCGTGCTGAACGCCCAGATTCCATTGCTGAACGTAGGGCCACTCGACGGCATCCGGGATGGAAACGGTATTGGAAGGGCTGATAGCCGGGGGCGCAGCAGAGCTGGATCCGATATTCGCGTAGCCGTTGACGTTGCTGACCAGGCCGGTCAAGACCGTCGGAGAGCTACCAGCCTGCAGAGCTTCGGCGTTGGCCTCGTTGCCATTCTCGTGTTCGAAGAAAATGCCGTAACCGCCGCGGATGGCGGTCTTACCGTCCCCCTTGGGATCGAAAGCAAAGCCAAAGCGGGGCGCCGGGTTGATCCACTTGTTCTTTTCGCAACCGGTGGAGACACCGGCTGCTCCGCACTGGACGAGACCATTCAAGAAATTGCCGGAGCCAGGCACCAGGAGGCCCGGGAAGTTGGGATCATTGTTGGGGAAGAATTTCGGGGCGTTGGCCGCGACGAACGCACCTGTCGAGAAATTATATTCCTGGTCGAACTTTTCCTGATAGCGGCCGAAAATGCTCCAGCGCAGGCCGAGGTTCAAAGTGAGCTTTCTAGTGACATGCCAGTCATCTTCGAAGTAGGGTTCGAGGATTTTGTAGCGGTCGTAGAAGTAGGGTTGCTTGCTAGTCTGGCTGTAAGAGTCGATCTGACCAGTCAAGAGATTGGCGAAGGGGTTGCCAGTGGTGGTGGGGAGGGCCGGGCTCTGGCCAAAACCCAAAATGCCCTGGAGGTAGATGGAAGAGTCCTGATTTTTCTGCGCGGCGGCAAAATAGGCACCCATGATGAAGGTGTGATTTCCGAAGGTCTTGGTGAGGTTGTCGCGATAGGTGTAGGTGGGGTTGGCATTCTTCCAAGGGAAGTAACCGGTATCGACGTTGAAGCCGCCGGTGCCATAAATGAGGCCGTCGGCGGAGCTGCCGAGTGTGAAAGCGGGCAGCTTGCCGCCCAAACCGTTGTTGAAGAGGGGAACCAGGGAAAGGCCGGAGGGAGCGGCGACACTCGTGCCTAAGATCGACAAATTGATATGGTCGGCGGTGTAACTGGCGACGAACTCGTTCAACAGGGACGGAGAGAAGTTGGAGGTGAGGCGAGCCACAAAACTGGTGCCGGGGCCCACGAAGTTGGTCTGAATGTTGTCAAAACTGCTGCCATTGCCCCACAGCGGGTTGGGGTTGATGGTTTTCCAGGAGTCGTGGATGTAGCGGAAAGTCAAACGCTCGGAGTCCGAGAGGTTGTGGTCCACGCGAATCAACTCTTCGCGCCAGGTGGTGGGCAGCGATTTATTGCTGGAATAGACGGGGATAGGCTGACCCGCGGCCTGGCCTGTTAAATAGTTGCCGTCGACGCCGGTGAGATTATTGGACTTGGGAATCAGCGCAGCTAGCGCAGCACCGGTGGGGTCGATGGAGACGGTGTTGTTGACGAAGGGTGTGGCGCTGGTGCCGTTGAGAGCGCTGAACGGACAATCGGGGAATGCGGTGGCGGAGAAGGCTGCGCCCGTGTACGCGGGACAGACGTCATTGAAGTTGCCGGTGCGTTCGGCGTCGGAGGGGACTGGTTGGTTGACGTTCTCGCCGGGAACGATTTCGCGGCGCCATTCTTGCGACCAAAAGAAAAAGGTCTTCTGTTTGGAGGGGTGGTAGACGCGGGGGATGAAGATCGGTCCGCCGATGGTGTAGCCGAAGTCGTGCTTCTTGTATTCGGGACGGGCAACTCCGGTGCCATTGTTCTGCCAGGAATTGGCGTTAAAGAAATCGTTGCGGAGATACTCGAAGGCGCTGCCGTGGAACTGGCTGGTGCCGGACTTGGTCTCGACTTCGACGGTGCCGGAGCCGTTGCGGCCGTATTGCGCGCCGTAGTTGGAGGTGAGGACTTTGAATTCGGCGATAGCTTCGAGGTTGGGATAGACGTTGAGGGTGGTGTTACTGCCGTTATCCATGTTGTCGCCGCCGTCGAGCTCCCAGTTGTTGTACTCGGTGCGGCCGCCGTTCATGCTGTAGGAGACGTTGCCGGCCACGCCGACCAGACCTTCATCGGCGCCGGTCTGGCTGACCACGCCGGTGGCGAGGGTGACCAGTTGGGTGAAATTGCGGCCATTGAGTTCGAGGCGATCGACTTGCTTGCCGGTGATGGTGGTGCCGATTTCCGCGGACTGCGTGTCGACCTGCGCGACGTCTTCGCCGTTGACGATGACTTCCTCAGTAACCACGCCGACTTGCAGTTGTACGTCAATGCGGGATTTTTCGGCGACGTCGAGGACGACGCGCTGGGCGATGAATTTCTGGAAGCCGGTGGCCGTGACGGTGAGATCGTAGGTGGCGCCGGGAAGTCCGGCAATGGTGTAGGCGCCGTCAGCGTTGGTCTCGGTCTCGCGCGTGAGGTTGCCGCTAACGGAGGCGATGACGACTTTGGCGCCGGCGACAGCGGCTCCGGACTTGTCGGTGACCGTGCCGGCGATGTAGCCGGTATCTTGCGCACGAGCGGCGAGGGGGATGCCTAGGACAAGCAGCAAGGCGCAGATGCGCAAGAGCAATGCCGAGGTGATGCGTGTTCCGCGAGAGGTGGGAATATTGTTAGCCTTCACGATGAAACCTCCGAGAATTTTTGAAACGGAGCAGACGAACCAAGGGAAGGACGTAACGGAGGCGGCAGCGACGCCTCGACGGTCGGAGCGCTGGCCAGCCTTCCACTCGAAACCAACCCCTCAAAAAAACCCTCGACGGGTGCGCAACCGCTTTGGCGAATCGCGCTATTAAAACGAGTTAATACTGCATTTACGCTATGGTGTCAAGAGCGAAGTTTGGCGTGAATGGATGGATTGTTTGGATGAGGCGGCCAGCGCAGGAGGCGTTTGTCGACGAGGGATTTCGGCTGGGCAAGCTGGGGCGCAATATATGGCGGTTGTTTGAGGATCGGGAATCGCGGCTTGTAAACGAGTCGCTGGTACTGGAAACTTGGCTGCGATCAAGCATTGGGAAAGAATGCCGATCTGAAGATCAGACACTACGAATGCGCAAAAGTCTAATCGTCGGAGCGATTTGCGTAGTGGTACTCGTGGCTAGAATTCCTGCCTGGGCCGACCAGCCGCGAGCGCGGGTTGATCCGCGGGTGGCGTTTGCGAAGGGGCAAGCGGCTCTGAGCGCCGGTGAGTTGGACGGCGCGGAGAAATTTTTTCGCCAAGTGCTGTCGGTGGATCCGCAATCAGCGGCGGCGTACGCAAATCTGGGAGTGATCGCCATGCGCCGCAAAGATTGGGAGGGTGCGCTGACGCTTTTGAAAAAGGCGGAACAGCTCGACCCTAAGATGAGCGGCGTGCGATTGAATGTGGGGATCGTGGAATTTCGGCGGGCGAACTATAGCGGAGCGATTGCGCCGCTGCGATCGGTGGTGCGGGAGCAGCCGGACTCCGCGCAAGCGCGATATTTGTTGGGGCTGTGCGAGGTGCTTACGGAACATTATGGGGAAGCGGTGACGGAGCTGGAGCCGCTGTGGCCGGAACGGTCAAATGACGTGATGTATTTGTACGTGGTGGGGATTGCCGCGCACAATTCAGGCCAGAGCTCGCTCGATGAGAAGGCGCTCGCGCGGATGATTGCAGTGGGTGGAGATACGCCGGAACTGCATTTGATTCTGGGCAAGGCGTATTTGAACCGACAGGAAAATGATGCGGCGATCAAAGAGCTGAATCTTGCGGCGGCGGAAGATGCGAGCTTGCCGTTTGTGCATTTCAATCTGGGCATGGCGCACACGCGGCTGGGCGATGATGATGAATTGGCGGAGGCGGAGTTTCGCAAAGATATCGAGATAGAGCCGGATGTTGCGGATGATTACGCGCAACTCGGTTTGCTTTATGCGCGCCAGCAGAAAAAAGAGGAGGCGGAGCGGGTGTTCGAGGAAGCGCTGCGGCGGGAGCCGCGGCTGGCGACGGCGCGACTAGGATTGGCACAGCTTTATCTTGGTGAAGAGAAATTTGCATTGGCGCTGCGCGAGGCGGACGCGGCTGTGCGGCTCGCTCCGGATAACCAGAACGTGCACTATTTGCGGGGCAGGATTTTGACGCGGCTGGGGAGGCAGACGGAAGCGCGGACGGAGTTGGCGGCGGCACAAAAATTGATGAATCAGAGTTTGGGGAAAGCGCGCGCGAATTTGGGAGATGGGGCGATCCCTAATCCTGAATTGACGCGCGAGCCGAGGTGAATTTATTGGCGGGCGCGGTTTGCGAGCGGGATGTTGGGTGTTAGTCGAACGAAGACGGTTCTGGCCACGGGCCGCGGGCTTGTTCTAAGGAGGCGGCGACGTCGAGCAGGAGAAATTCTTCGTGCGGGCGGGCGATGAGTTGGACGCCGATGGGCAGGCCATCTGATGAAAATGTTGCGGGGACGGAAATTGCCGGGAAGCCGGTGAGGTTGAGCCATTGCGATGCGCGCATGGTTTCGCGATAACCGGCAGGACCGAACCACGTGCCTTCGCCGTGAGCGAAGGCCGGAGCTGCGGAGACGTGAGACAGAAGGATAGGGACATCAGTCATGCGATGCAGGATTTTTGCGCGGAGGCGGTCGCGTTCGGTGGCGGCGGCGAGAAATTCGTCGAGAGTGGGTGGTCGCGGGCTGGTGGCAGCGGAAAGATATTCGCGAAATTGCGAACTGAGCAGCAGCTCATCGCGGGCGGTGAGACTTTTGCGGAAGAGATGGGCTATGGTGGTGCCAAAAAAAAACCACCAAAGTTCGAGCGCGCGAGTTAATTCGGGCAGGTGAAATTTTTCCACGCGAAAGCCTTGGGATTGCAGATGGTCGGCGGCTTTACGGATGGCGGCTGAGGTTTCCGAGGTGCATGGACCTAGCGCGTCGCTTTCCAGAACGCCGATGCGTATGGAGCGCGGATTTATTTTGTTAGGCGCGTGCGAGGCGAGCGGGGCGGAGAGAGCGTCGCCGGGATCGGGGCCGCGTAAGATTTCGAAGAGGATGCGCACGTCGGCTACGGTGCGCGCCATGGGACCTACGGCACCGAGCCAAGGGAAGGTGCCGTCGCCGGAAGGAAAATGGCCGGTGGCGGGAATGGCGCCGGGAGTCGGCTTCAGGCCACAGACGCCGCAGAAATGCGCGGGAACGCGGATGGATCCGCCGCCGTCGCTGCCGATGCCGCCCGCGGAACACCCTGCGGCGATGGCCGCGGATTCGCCGCCGCTGGAGCCGCCCGCGGATTTTGTGAGGTTCCAGGGATTGCTGGTTTTTCCCTGCAGAGCGTTGTCAGTTTCGTAGGCCATTAAATTTTCTGGTGTGTTGGTGTTGCCGAGGAGGATGGCGCCGGCGGATTTTAGCCGGTGCACAATGGGAGCGTCGGAGGCGGGACGATAATTGTTTCGCAAGCGCGAACCTGCGGGGCAGGGCCATGGCGCGACGTCGATGCAGCTTTTGACGGTGAGCGGGACGCCGTAAAGAGAGCCGAACGTTGCGAAGTCGTGCGCCGCTGCGTTTGCTTTTTTGTCCGCTGCGCTGGCTTGCGCGATGGCGGCGGATTCATCGAGGTGCGTGAAGGCGTTTAGTTTTGGTTGGAGGCGGCGGATTTGCTGGAAGTGCGCCGAGAGGAGTTCGCTGGCGGAGAATTCCTTGGCGCGCAGGCCGCTAGTGATTTCCGCGATCGATAAGAAGGTACTGAATTTCATGACGATGGCAGAGTATGGGCGGCGTTTGTAGAGGTCAAGGCGTGGACGTGGGTTTCAAAACGTTTGGATGATGCGACAAATTAAGAGGGCACGATAAGGTCGGATAAAAGGATTGACGGTGGGGAGTGGCAGCCAACACACTGTTGGCAAGTTCGAATCGTGCGGGAGTTGGGGTATTTTTGTGGCGCGGGAGAAGTTTGTCAATTATGAGGACATGTAGGTTTCGCGTAGGGCTGATGTCGGCAACGTGCGCGGTTTTGTGGCTAACTTGCGGCGCGGATGTAAATTTGCGCGCGCTGCGCGGGCCACAAAAAACGGCAGGGGAGGGCCCGGGGGCCGTGCGTGATGAAGCGCAGGCGCTGCGGCTGAACAGTTTGGGTGTGGCGTATATGAATCAGGCGCGGACGGCGGACGCGGAGAAACTTTTTGCGCAGGCGTTGCAGGCGGATCCGGGATTCGTGGTGGCCAAAGCGAACTTGGGGATCGCGCTGCTGGCGCAGCAGAAGGCGGAAGCGGCGCGAACGGAGCTTGCGGAAGCGGTCGAAAAGCGTCCTGATGATCCATTTGCCTGGTACAACCTGGGATTGGCGTACAAAGTTTTGGGCGAGCATGAAAAAGGGATTGCGGCGTTTGAACACGCGTCCAAGCTCGCTCCGAATGAGGCGGACCCTTATTACTTCATCGGATATTTGTACACGCAGCTGCAGAAATATGATGAGGCGATTGCGGCGTTTCAAAAAGGATTGGCGATATTTCCTCTGCACGCCTCGATGGAATTTGGATTGGCGCGAGCTTACCAGCGAAAAGGGAATCTCGATGCCGCCAAGGAACATCTCGTGAAATTTCAGAAAATCACCAGCGAACATCTCGGCGCGCCGTTTGGAGCAGGCTACGGCGATCAAGGCAAATTTTCTTACGCGGAGTTTGCGCGGGGAGAAGGGCAAACCGCACCGGCGGCGATCGCGGTGCGCTATACGCGCGAGTACGTAGGGGGGCCGTCGCAGGGCAAAAGCGAAGCCAACGCTTCGCCACTTTTTGCCGTGGGGCCGAGCGCGGGCGCGTGCTTCTTTGATTACGATGGCGACGGCAAGCCGGATCTTTTTCTGGTGAGTGCAGTGGCGAATGGCACTAGCCGGTTGCTGCGGAATCTTGGCGATGGTCGATTTGACGTGGCTGCGGGGCGCACTTCTGGTTTGGAAATTAAAGGCGCAGGGCTTGGTTGCGCGGCGGGAGATTTTGATAACGATGGGAAGACGGATTTGGCAGTGTGTTTTGCGGATGGTGTTCGCCTGTTTCACAATGACGGCGGCGGAAAATTTAGCGATGTGACGGCGAAGGTCGGAATACGGCGCGAGCCGGGATGCGTGGGACTTACATTCGTCGATTACGATCACGATGGTGATTTGGATTTGTATGTGACTATGGCGGCGAACGCCGACCAGTCGTCCGTGAAAAATGTTTTGTGGCGGAATAATGGCAACCGTACGTTTACGGACGTATCCGCGGAAACGGCGCTGGGAATTCCAGCCACTGGCGGCGGCGTGGTGACCAGCGATTTTAACAATGACCGCGCCGTGGATTTTGTGATCGCTGGGGGAGCCAAGGGCGCGGGCGTTTACTTAAATCCAAGGGAAGGCAAATTTACCGCGCTGGACGCGATCGATTTCAAGAAGGAGAATTTGCCGCCGGCGGTGGGCGTGATTGCGTTTGACTTTGATAAAGATGGCTGGATGGACTTGGCGTTTACCCACGAAGGGGCGCCGGGAATCAGTTTGTGGCGCAATGTCGAGGGCAAGTATTTGCAGCGCGTGGCGCTGCCGGACTTTGGCTGGCATCGCGGCTGGGGCCTTGCGGCGCTCGACTACGACAACGATGGGTGGCTGGATCTTGTGGCGTCGGGAGAAACCGCGCAGGGCGGGGAATTGCGCATGCTGCGCAATCTGGGCGCGAAAGGCTGGAGCGACGTCAGCAAAGATTTGAAACTAGATGAAATAAAACTGAGCGAGCCGCGCGCGGTGATTGTTGCTGACGTGACAGGCACCGGCCACGCGGACCTGCTGGTTACGCAGCTGGGCGGTGCGCCGTTGCTGCTGCGCAATCACGGCAGCGAGCAGCACAACTGGATGCGCATTGAGCTGAAAGCATTGAACGACAACAAGAGCGGCATCGGCACTAAAGTGGAAATGTATGCCGGAGCTTTGTATCAGAAATGGGAAGTTGCTGGCGCTGCCGGATATTTGGGACAAAGCGCGGCGCCAATTCTCGCGGGGCTCGGCGAAGAAAAAAATGCTGAGGTCGTGCGTCTGCTGTGGCCCACGGGCGTTCCGCAAGACGAAGTAAATCTGATAGCGCAGCGCGCACAAACTATTTCCGAACTTGACCGCCGCGGCAGTTCGTGCCCGGTGCTCTTTTCATGGAACGGGCGCGAATACGAATTTATCGCCGACATGATCGGTCCGGGAGTGGTTGGCCATTGGGTGGCGCCCGGGGAACGCGACGTTCCGGATCCGACGGAATATCTAAAGGTCTCTGCGCGCAGCGTGAAAGCGCGCAACGGCCTGCTTAGCTTCCGCTTCATGGAGCCGATGGAAGAAACCGTTTACCTCGATCAAGTCCGTTTGCTAGCCATTGATCATCCGGCGAACTACGATGTTTTTCCCAACGAGCGCTTTGCGAGCAATCCGCCATTCCCGGAATTTCGCGTGATCGCCAGCCAAGATGCGCGCGCGCCGATCGGCGCCTGGGACGACCACGGCCACGACGTGTTGCCGCTGATCGCCAAGCATGACCGGCGCTACGTCACGAGCTTCGAAGAATTGCCGTATGCCGGATTTGCGAAACTACATTGGTTGGAACTCGATTTAGGTGCATGGGACGCGCAGAAGCCGCTACGGCTGCTTCTCGATGGCTACACCGATTATTTCACCGCGACCTCGATGTATGCCGCGGATCAAGCGGGGATTAAGGTCATCGCGCCGTATGTGGAAGCGCAGGAAGCGCAAGGCCAATGGGTGCGCGTCGTCGACGACATGGGATTTCCGGCGGGACTTGCGCGTACGATGGTTGCCGATCTGACGGGTAAACTGCCCGCAGGCACGCGGCGCATCCGCATCGTAAATAATCTAAAAATTTATTGGGATGCGGTGCGCATCGACCAAACGCCGGAGCCACGCGACGTGCGCGTGACGGACATTCCGCTAGCCAACGCGGAATTGGCCTTCCTGGGCTTTCCGCGGGAAACCCGGCTGCATCCCGCGAGCGACACGATTTATTCTTACAGCCGCCGCAGCATGACCGGCCCTTACGCGCGCGCGGCAGGAAATTACACGCGTTACGGCGACGTGCGCAATTTGCTTAGCGCCGCTGACGATCGCTTCGCGATTTTCAGCTCCGGCGAAGGCGTGAAACTTGATTTTGATCCGCACAAATTGCCGGCGCTGCCCACGGGCTGGGTGCGCGATTATTTCTTCTATGCGGACGGTTTCGAAAAAGACTTGGACTTCTACGCGGCGCACGGATTCACCGTGGAGCCATTGCCGCGACACTCCTTGGTCTCCTATCCGTATCCGCCCGGGCAGGAATATCCCGAAGATCCCGGGCACCTGAACTACCAGCTGGACTACAACACGCGGCAACGTTCTGAGCGCATGCCGCCCACTTTGCGCTACGATTACGCCGTACCGCAGTGAGGTTTGAGCATGCCCAAGTCCGCGGTGATGACCATCCGCGACGTCGCGCACGAAAGCGGCTACTCTGCGTCCACCGTTTCCATCGTACTGAACAATGCGCCGCTCTCGCGTTACATCCCCGCCGACACCAAGCAGCGCATTGAAACTGCGGCGCGGCGGCTCGGCTACCGGCCGAATCCGCTGGCGCGTTCGCTGCGTAGCCGCCGGTCGAATATTGTTGGGGTGATGCTCTTCGACATTACCGATCCCTTCTGCACACCGATTTTGCGGGGCATCGAAAATTCTCTTTATCAAGGCAATCTGCTTTCGCTGCTGGCGGACGCGCACAACGAACCGCGCCGATTCGAGCGTTACCTGGAAATGTTGCTCGACCGTCGTGTCGAAGCGCTCATCGTGATCGCCAACTGGCTGGTGATGGACATCAAGCTGCTTGCGGATGTCACACGCCGTCAGGTGCCCACGGTGATCGTTGGCCGTGAAATCGACATCGACACTGCCAACACTGTTTCTGCGGACAATGAAGCCGGGGCGGCCGCTGCGCTCGATCACCTTTTTCGGTTGGGCCACCGCGAAATTGCTTTCATTCGCGGTCCAAAAACGCTGGCCAGCAGCGGCCAGCGCTGGAAAGGCATTCGTGCGTACTCGCAAAGTGCTGGCCTGCAGCTTGATGCAAAACGCGTCGCGGAGTTGCCGGAGTCGCTCGATCCAAATTCCAGCTTCGAGGCTGGTGCGCAACTCACGGCCGATCTTCTGCGCAACGGGAAACGATTTACGGCGTTGATGGCCTACGACGATATGACCGCGCTGGGCGCACTGCGCGCCCTCCGCAAAAAAGGTATTGGCGTGCCCGAAGAGTGTTCAGTGATTGGTTTTGACGACGTAGCTCAGGCCGGGCTTTCGATTCCCTCGCTCACCACGGTCCGCCAGCCGATGGAAGCCATGGGCACGTTAAGCGTCGGGATCATTATGGAAGCGATCGCCGCCGCGGAAGATAAACGCGAAGTCACGTTGGTGCGGCGGCGGCTGCCCGCTGAACTTGTTGTGCGCGAATCTACACAATACGTTTAGGTGCATCACCGCTAACGGACGCAGGTGTATGGCGGCGTTTAGCCGCCGCCCTCCAAGACAAGGCGTCGATGACGGAAAAGCTCAGGAATATAGCGGCGTGTGTGTTTGATGCGTACGGCACGCTGTTCGAGGTGAACAGCGCCGCGCGCTCCGCGCAGGACGCGCTGGGAGAAAAATGGCAGCCGCTTGCGGAGTTGTGGCGCGCGAAGCAATTGCAATACACGTGGCTGCGCGGCCTGGGCGGTCGCCATGCAGATTTTTGGCAGGTGACTGGGGATGCGCTGGATTTTGCAATGGCAACGTTGCAGCTCGAAGATGACGCGCTGCGCGCGCGGCTCATGGATTTGTATCTCTCGCTGAAAGGCTATCCGGAAGTTCCGGAGGCGTTGCAGCGCCTAAAGGCCGGCGGCCTAAAGCTCGCGATTTTGTCCAACGGAACTCCCGCCATGCTCCTAGCAGCCGCGACCAACGCGGGCATCGCCGAAATGCTCGATGCGATTTTGTCGGTTGAAGAAGTGCTGGTCTTCAAGCCGCATCCCAGAGTTTATGCGCTGGCGTGCGAGCGGCTCAGTTTGCGCGCGGAGCAGATCTGCTTCCTATCTTCGAATGGCTGGGACGCATACTCGGCGAAAGCATTTGGCTTCCGCGTGCTGTGGTGCAATCGTTTTGGGCAATCTGCGGAACGCATTCCGGAGACGCCGGATGCGCAAATCGCGACGCTCAGCGAAGTTCCGGATATCGTTCTGGTTTGAAATGAACAGTTGCATTGTGAACCGCTGGAAACATTGGGTAAGGCTTCGTGCTCGAGAACCAAGAAAAATGTCCGGTCAGCGGCAAGCGCAAGTACTCGAGCAAAGGTTTCGCGTTGGCCACCGCGTCACACCAGATCGCCAGCATCGGTGCGCCAAAAGAACTTCGGGCCTATCGATGCGAATGGTGCAAAGCCTGGCACCTCACGAAAAAAGAAGCGACCCTCGGGAAGTACCGCAAATGACAGATTCGTCTTGTACGCGCCCTGCTTCAGCGGCGCCGGATCGAAAGCGAATTCGACACTCTCCACTACTTATCGCTGACCAGTAATTTCCGCACCTGCGCAAGCTCTTTCTTCTTGGCTTTGTCGAGCGAAGGAAATTCCAGACTCAGACTATCCAGCGTATCCACAATTGCGGCGGCCACTACTACGCGGGTGTACCATTTATTGTCGGCGGGCGCGATGTACCACGGCGCGCACTTCGTCGCGGTCCCCTGAATCATCTCTTCGTATGCCAATTGGTAATCCTTCCAGTAGCCACGCTCTTCGATATCGGCCCGGGAAAATTTCCAGCTTTTGTGGGGGTCATCGACGCGCGCCAAGAAACGCTTTTTCTGTTCGCCTTTGGAAAGGTGGAGAAAAAATTTCAGCACCACTACGCCGTTGTGCGTCAAATAAGTTTCAAACGCATTGATATCTTCGTAGCGTTGCCGCCAGAGACGGTTTCCGCGTTCGACGTGTTCCGCGCCTAGCAATTTCGGGTGCACGCGCACAACCAGCACTTCCTCGTAGTAAGAGCGATTGAAAATGCCAATTTGTCCACGTCCCGGAACGCGTTGGTGCGCGCGCCAAAGATAGTCGTGGTTCAGTCCCTCCACGCTCGGCGTCTTGAACGACCACACGTCGCAGCCTTGCGGATTCACGCCAGACATTACATGTTTCACAATGCCGTCTTTGCCGGCCGCGTCCATGCCCTGCAAAATAATCAACACGGCCCATTTATGCTGGGCCCACAACTTTTCTTGCGAGACCTCGAGAAGTTGCATGCCGTGTTCCAGGAGTTTGTGGGCTTCGTCTTTGGACTCGATGTCGCCAACGTCCGCCGGGTCAAAATCTTTCAAACGAAACTTTTTCCCTTTGGTGATGCGGTAAGCGTTGGCAAGGCGCGCAGCTTCTTTGATGTACTTATGGGTTTTCATAATCCAAAACAAAGTTTAGTTCAGAACTGCGAGGATGGGGAAGCAGGATTTGAAGCCAAAGAGAAAAGAAGCTCGCTGAGTGGATACAACAGCGAGCCTCCTTAGTTTCGAGCAAGGCATTCCAACTTTTACTTATCGTCGCCGTCTCCATCGCCACGGCGGAACAGATCCGTCATGGTGTTCGTGCTCGCATCGCAAGCATGGTTCAAGCACGGCAGTCCGAGACCGCCTTCGATCGTGCGCAGCAGCGAGAAGTGGGTGTAGAAGGTGCCGCTCTTCACGTGCTTGTCGCCGTAGTTCTTGTCCACGATCACCATGACCTGGTTTGGCGTGGCGGTGTAATCGTTTTCGTCCCACATGACGACGAGTGCGCTGTTGCCTTCGCGCCATGCGGGCGATTTTTTGATGGCCTTCACGATCATCTGTACCGTTACGTCTCCGCGGTAGATCTCCGTCCCGTTAAGCCCCGATTGCGTGCCGTTGTCGGACACATCGAAGTTGCAGAACGGGCCCGCATTGCCGCGCCCGTGCTGGTCGTTGCACTGATTCGGCGCGATAAAAGAGAATGCCGGAACATCGCCTGATGCGAGTTCGGCATACAAGCCTTCTGGGCCGTCAAATCCACGTACATTGCGCAGGCCTCCGCCCGGAATTGTGTCCTCCTGTACGCTCTTGAAGTATGCAAAGGGATTGTGCTTCACCGCGTACAGATAGACGATGTCGCCCTGTGCCTGTGTTTGGTTCTGTACAGCTGGAATCGTGACGTTTTGAATGCTCCATGATGCGAAACCAGACAGATACGACGTAAAATCCGTGTTGTTGGTGAAGAATCCGTCGCTGATGTTTACGGTGTCCGCGCCGCCCGCGGGCAGGCTTTCCTGATAGCTTCTCCAGCCGCGGCCGCGCTCCGCCAGTTGATCGGCTAGCGATTTGCCGACGGTTTTGGGCGCGGAGGGGATGGAGAGCGTGCCGTCGAGGTCGTCGTAACAGTTGGGGGGCGTGGTCTGCACTTCATTCGTGCAATCAATCGCGGGCGTGGCTGCGTCCGCGCCGCTTCCGGCGATGGGGCAGACGAGCGGGCTGGAAGGATGATCGGTGGTGGTGAACCCGCTGATTAGATTCGGTACGCAGTTCGCATCATGCCAATCCGGATAGTTGTCCGAACGTATCCCGAAATTCGATCCGCCTACCGTTTCCAAGTAGTTGGTCGAGCTCGGATGGCCTACGGCAAAATAATTGGTCGCCAAGTTTGTGGAATTTGCCAATTCGTTGATGAAGGGTGCATCGGGATTATTAAGAATTTGATGGAAGCCGTGGTTCTCCATCATGATCACGAAGACGTGGTCCAGATGCGGAACGCCTTTCGGGACAGCGCCTTCTTGCGCGCGTACGGTGCCGGAGAGCGCCAGTGCCGCCGCGAATAGACCCAAAACAGCGGCCTTTTTTATCATTGCCATGACCATCCTTTGGAAATGAAGAGTGTCGGAACCGCAGCGGGGACGCTGCCGCGACCTGTTACAAACTAATCGTGCATTGTTGCTGTTTTGTTACAAACAGGCTGGTGCTCGGTTAACATCCGCGGGCAAGGCGGTTCTAGTACGTTCACTTCGCCCCGGCCGCGCTCCGAGCGCCGGAGTGCGACGAAACGTTCATGTATACTTCTTAGGTTCAATCCTGTTCATGATTCCCTTTCTGCATCTTGGTCCGCTGACCATTCCCACGTTTGGATTAATGGTGGCTACGGCTGTGCTGGTCGCGGGTTACATTCTGCAGAGCGATATCAACCGTCGCGGAAATTTCCCGGTTCGACCGCCAAAGAAATCGAAAAAATCGGGGAAATCATCCAGCACTCAACTCGACCCTCCGCCGCGAGATGAAGGTTTTCTGATTGTCACCATCGCAGGAATCGCGGGGTTGGTCGGTGCGCGCTTGTACCACGTGCTCGAAACACCGCGCGAATTTTTCGCGGATCCCAAGCCTATGCTGCTCACGCGCTATGGCTTCGCTTGGTTCGGCGGTTTCATCGGCGGCTTTCTGGCGCTGGTGTTGCTCGCGCGCTACTACAAAGTTCCGCTGCTGGAATTTTTCGACATCTGCGCGCCGGCTGCCGCTGTCGGTTACGCGATCGGGCGCATCGGCTGCCTGCTCTCTGGCGACGGCGACTACGGGCGCCCCACGAATTTGCCGTGGGGGATGAGTTTTCCCAATGGCGTTGTGCCTACCACGGAAACTTGCGTGCAGTGGGGCTGGCCGGCAAATTGCGCAGTGCATCCCACGCCGATTTACGAATTTTTTGTCTGGATCGCCATCGCAGCATTTTTGTGGCATATGGGAAGCAAAACTTTGCGCGGTCCCAAGGCCAAAGGCGAAATTTTCTGCAATTATTTGATTCTCACGGGACTCGCGCGCTTTTTCGTTGAGTTTTTGCGCATCAATCCGCGTTCTTTTTTCGGATTGAGTAACGCGCAAACCGCCAGCCTGCTTTCCATCCTGATTGGCGCGGTGCTTCTTTGGCGTCTTAAAAGCCAATTCCACGCGCTTAAGCAAGAACATCGCATCGTAGAACACATCCATTCCCGCGGCGACGTTTTGCAGCCGGAATATCACAAAGCAACTCCCGAATGCCCGCATCCCGAACGGTGGCACATGTACGATTCCATGTCCGCGGAAGTAGAAGTACTGGATTTTTTGAAAGCGCTGGTAATCACGCTCAAGCCGGAACTGGTGGTTGAAACAGGCACATTTTCCGGCCTCAGCACGCTGCGCATCGCAGACGGGCTGAAAGAGAATGGCGTGGGAAAAATTATTACCTGCGAATATGATGCAAAGGTGTTCGTTGTGGCACGCGAACGCTTTCAAGCATCAGCGCTAGCACCGTGGATCGAGGCCCGCAACGAATCCAGCCTCGAGATGACGGTCTCTGGACGCATCGATTTTTTATTTTGCGACAGCGAAACATCCGTTCGCGAGCAGGAAGTGCGGCGCTTCCTGCCTCAAATCAACCCCTTTGGCATCATCGTTATGCACGACGCCAGCTCGTCCATGAATACCGTCCGTGCCGCCGCACTAAAGATGGAGCAGGAAGGGCTGCTCTCGGTGCTGCTGCTACCGACGCCGCGCGGCTTGGTCCTCGCGCAAAAACGCCAGGGCCGCGTTTAACCCGCGTCCAAACACTCGCCGGTGCGAAACCAGAAGTAAATTTGTCGTCCCGCTCGCCTTGACGGAGGAAGGGAGCGTGGTGGGGGATCTGCTTTTGCTATGCGCCGCCAAACACTACTGCTTATAAACTTTGCCTTCCTTCATCACGAAAACCACGTGTTCCAACATACGAATATCCGCAAGCGGGTCGCCGCTCACTGCGATAATATCGGCAGATTTTCCAGGTGCGATCGATCCAAATTCCTCAGGCTTTCCGATCAAGGTGGCCGCGTTGATTGTCGCCGACTGAATCGCCTGCATGGGTGTCTGCCCGTATTTCACTTGATACGCAAACTGTTTCGCATTCGTCCCGTGCGGGCAAACACTGGCATCCGTGCCAAATGCGATTTTCACGCCCAGCAACACGGCTTTTTTGAAATTCTGGCGCTGTACTTCGCCGTACTCATGTTCCTTCGCTTGAAAATCCGCAGGCTCGCCGTTGGCTCCTCCGGCCACGATGCAGTCATCATCGTAAATATCCGCCACTAAATACGTTCCATGCTCTTTCATCATGCGCAAGCCTTCATCGTCGATCATTGTGCCGTGCTCGATGGACGTCACTCCGGCGCGTACGGCATTTTTAATTCCGTTTGCGCCATGCGCATGGGCGGCGACGCGCAAGCCTTTTTTATTCGCTTCTTCCACCGCTGCGCGAATTTCCTCGTACGTGAAATCATCAGTCGCGGGAGCGCTCCCGTGAGACAAAAACGCTCCGGTCGCAATGACCTTGATCAAATCCACATGGTTGGCCTCCAGCGCGCGCACGCGCTGACGAACTTCATCCGGGCCATCCGCCACGCCGAAACGCAAATCCCACGGCAGTGTAATATCCGGAGCCACGCCGTTCAATGCGCCGCCGCCGCCCGTAATCGTGATGTAGGCTCCAGCCACAAACATCCTAGGGCCCACGACATCGCCGCGCGCAATCGCCTCGCGCAGCGCCACGTCCACCAACGCGCGGTAGGTGCCCACATCGCGCACGGTTGTGAATCCCGCAAGTAAAGTGACTTTCGCGTTCGGAATAGATTCAAACGCGCGCACCGCAGACGTCTTACGCAACTCTGACACAGGATCACTATCGCTGGCATCGCCGACCAAATGCGTATGGCAATCAATCAATCCCGGCAACACGGTCATGGTAGATAAATCGATTACTGTTGCGTTCGCAGGAATCGCTGTTCCAGCCTTTCCGAGCGAGACAATTTTTCCATCGCGCACCACAATTACCTGGTTCGCGAGCACTCGCCCGGCGTCCACATCGATAAGTTTGCCGGCACGAATCACCGTTGTGACCGCCGCGCTTTGCGACGGCGACGCAGTACTCGGCGATTGCGCCTGCGTGATGACAGAAAAATACAGAACAATCAAAGAAATACAGAAACTGCGGCTCAGCACGAAATTCCTTTCAAGATGATGGTAAAAATTCAAAGGAGGACATTCTGTCTCGCGTGGCTCCTTATTTCAAGCCGCAGCAATGGACAGTCGAGGTGATGAACGCGGGAGATTACAGCATCTGCCGCAAGACGTATTGCAGAATCCCGCCGTGCTTGTAATACAAAACCTCTTCTGGCGTATCGGCGCGCGCAATCGCTGAAAACGTTTTCGCCGTTCCGTCCGCGGCAGTGGCCTTCACAGTGACCTTCTTTTTCGGCGCCAGCGAGTCCACGCCGGACACCTCAAACACTTCGTGGCCCGTCAGTCCCAGCGACTGGCGATTTTCTCCCGGCAAAAATTCCAGTGGCAGTACGCCCATGCCCACCAGATTGCTGCGATGGATGCGTTCGTAGCTCTCCGCGATCACCGCTCGCACGCCCAGCAGCCGCGTACCCTTCGCCGCCCAATCCCGCGACGACCCTGAGCCGTATTCTTTTCCGGCCAGCACCACCAACGGCACGCCGGCTTCGCGATATTTCAGCGAGGCATCGTAAATGAACATCTTCTCGCCGTCCGGCAAGTGCAAAGTCCAACTGCCCTCGGTGCCCGGCGCCAGTTGATTGCGCAATCTGATATTCGCAAAAGTTCCGCGCATCATCACTTCATGATTTCCGCGGCGCGCTCCATAAGAATTAAATTCGTGCGGTTTCACACCATGTGCGATCAAATATTTTCCTGCCGGCGAATCCACGGCGATGGATCCCGCGGGCGAAATATGGTCGGTGGTCACGCTGTCGCCCAGAATCGCCAGCACGCGCGCGCCATGGATATCCGCCAAAGGCGCCGGTTCTTTCGGCATGTTTTCAAAATACGGCGGCATCTTGATGTACGTGGATTTGGGATCCCACTGGTAAACGTCGCCCTGCGGAACGGGCATGGACTTCCAGTGCGCGTCACCTTCATACACTTCGGAATATTGTTTGCGATATTGCTCGCTGGTCACCGACGCGCGCACGGTGCTCTCAATTTCCTGCGGTGTGGGCCAAATATCCCGCAAATATACGGGCTGGCCATCGCTTCCGTTTCCCAAGGCTTCGCTGGTGAGATCCACATCCATGCGTCCCGCCAGCGCGTAGGCCACCACCAAAGGTGGGGATGCCAGATAGTTCGCGCGTACCAGCGGATGAATTCGTCCTTCAAAATTTCGGTTTCCGCTGAGCACGGCAACCGCTATCAAATTATTGTCTTTAATGGCTGCACCAATGTTCTCCGCTAGCGGCCCGCTGTTTCCGATGCACGTGGTGCAGCCGTATCCGACCAGTTGAAAATTCAAGGCGTCCAAATATTTTGTAAGATCCGCGGCCTTCAGATAATCCGTCACTACTTTCGAGCCCGGCGCGAGGCTGGTTTTCACCCACGGCTTGCTGCGCAAACCGCGTTCCACCGCTTTTTTGGCCAATAATCCTGCACCAAGCATCAGCGTCGGATTCGAGGTATTCGTGCAACTGGTGATGGCTGCAATCACGACGGATCCACTGGAAAGGTCGAAAGAGTCGCCATTGTTTTTCACCGCAACGTGTTTCGCTGGCGCACCCTCGAGCACTTTCACAAACGACGCTTTCGCCTGATGCAGTGCCACACGATCTTGGGGGCGTTTTGGCCCCGCCAGCGTAGGCTCCACGCTTTCTAAATCCAGTTGCAGCGTGTCGCTGAAAATTGGATCCGGAGTTTGATCCGTGCGGAAAAGCGATTGCTCTTTGCAATAAGCTTCCACCAGCGCGA
>Ga0182024_10002957_pt1 | contig 41352 bp, 32 predicted proteins | sample P32metaG_FD_120480 | JGI IMG/M metagenome (GOLD analysis project Ga0182024, IMG submission 120480) | Permafrost microbial communities from Stordalen Mire, Sweden - P3-2 metaG (Illumina Assembly) | ecosystem: Environmental > Terrestrial > Soil > Wetlands > Permafrost | place: Sweden: Stordalen...
GCCAGCAAAGCGCTTGTGGCCAGCCGCACCAGGTCCATCGTGTAGGGGAATAAACTCGCTTCATCAAAATCGTTGACACCCCACACCAGCCGCCCATCGGTATCTCGCCAGGTACCGAAGTTCTCGACATGCAGATCGCCAACCGACAGAATATGAGGCACGCGATCCAGTTGCGGGCACTCCTCCGGCCACACCTGTAGCCAGCGATAGAAAGTCGCGCGGAAAAACGGGAAGAGGGCCGCTGCCATCTGCTCGTGTTTGAACTGCAAATCGGGCTCGACAATGCGAATGTGCCGCCGCAGCCAATCCTCATACTTTTTTGTGGCTTTGACGATGTTCATGGGCGTTTAACAACGTAGACAACCGTAAATAAGCAACAGTAAGAAGATAATCTTGGGCTGTCAAGAAAGATACGGGGTCTTCCGATGGGCGCGAGCTTGGGAACAGGGACCCTACTTGTTCTTGCTCGAACGTGGTTCCTGGATGGCCCAAGACGGGGCAAGCCCCGTCTCTACACGGCGGTGATTGCAGGGGTAAACCCTTCCTGTCATCACGCCACAACCGGACGTGGCGGGGCGCCGCGCTGCGCCACCCAAAATCAAATGCAACCACTGCCTCGTGCTACCCTTCCCTCAACGTGTCTGCAAAGCTCGCGCAAATCTTGGACGAAGCCTATCGCGAACTGCGACCCCACACGCCCGCGCCGGCCTTGCATGCTCGCTTCTATCCGTTCGTTTCCATCAACAACACCATTCGCCTGCGTCAGGGAGAGCTCTACATCCGCGTCTCGGACCTGCTCGAAGGCGCTCCCGACGCTGTGCTGCATTCGATCGCTCACATTCTGCTCGCCAAGCTTTATCGCAAGCCGGTCGATCGCACCCACAGCGCCCGTTATCGCCGCTATATCGCTGGGCACGACGTTGCCGCGAAGGCGCGCCTTGTCCGACAGATGCGCGGACGCAAGCACATCCGTTCCGCCCGCGGCCACCATTATCATCTCGAAGAAATCTTCGACGACCTCAACCGCCGCTTCTTTCACGGACTTATGGGACGTCCGCAGCTCACCTGGAGCCGAAACCACGCGCGCAGCAGCCTCGGCCACTATGACCCAGCACACAACGCCATCGTTATCAGCCGCGTCTTCGACCATCCACGCGTGCCGCGCTATGCGGTAGAATACATTGTCTTTCACGAAATGCTGCATTTGAAACATCCGGTCAAACTGCGGGGGAGTAGAAGATGCGTGCATTCGAGGGAGTTCCACATCGAAGAAAAGATGTTTCCCGAACTCGAACGCGCGCAGAAGTTTTTGCGGATTATCTGAGGCTCGGGCTTAAGAGGCCGTGATGCAGGCTGAATCCGGCGCCGCTTCATCATGGCACGTCCAGCTTCGGGGAGCCCACAAGATCGCCGTGGTCAAAAAGAAAACCCGAACCGCGCGGGTCCGGGTCTCGGGAACAGCATAACCTGTCCAGTTACAAGACAATTATCGCCAGCCGCGCGCTCGAAGTCAACATTACCTAGGGGACTCCCTGTCCTGAGTCCCCAGATCAGTCCCCCTACCAAACTGAGAGACTGTGGACCCGACGGGATTCGAACCCGCACCTTATAACTGGACAGGTTACTGTGCTTCCATTACACCACGGGCCCTGAGCCCAGTTTCGTGGCTCTTAGCGTCTGCAGGCAAGTTCATGGATCACACGCCAATTGTGACAAATACGCGAGTCTCCTGCGAATACCATTCAATCCCCCGTCTCCCCCGTGCGATGCAAATCGCCGCCAACCGTGGTTGTCCGCGTTGACCGTCTCGGTTCGAAACCGTATCCTATTGATATTGAAATTGAAATTCATTTTCAATTAGAAACCGGACCCTAACTCATGCTTCAGGCATTTATCATCACGCTCCGCGAAGGCGTCGAGGCCGCGCTCATCGTCGGCATCACTTTGGCCTACCTCGCCAAAATCGGCCGCAACGATCTGCGCAAATCAGTCTATGCCGCGCTGGTGGCAGCTTTTGCCGGATCCATCGGAATCGCGGTCGTGCTCTCTCGCCTCAATTGGAATGAGGACATCTTCGAAGGCTGGATCATGCTGGCCGCGGCCGTCTTCGTCGTCAGCATGATCGTCTTCATGATGAAGACTGGGCGCAAGCTCAAAGGCGAGATCGAAGGCAAGGTCGGATTGTTCGCCCGTGGCGATGCGCGAAGTGGCGATCAATCGATCGGTCTGTTTCTCTTTATCTTTCTCATGGTGCTGCGCGAGGGCGTCGAAACCGTTTTGATTCTGTCTGCCGTAACGCTGAACTCGAGCGAACTGATGAGCTTCATCGGCACCATCCTCGGCGTCGGCGTCGCGATCCTGTTTGGCGTGATGTTCGTCAAGGGCAGCGTCAAGATCAACCTGCAGAAATTCTTTAAGATCACCACCGCGATTCTTTTCCTGGTGGCCGCGCAACTGGTGATCTCCGGCCTGCACGAACTCTCGGAGAACGGCGTCCTTCCCTCTTCGCGCCAGGAGATGGCTATTATCGGTCCGATTGTCCGCAACGAACTTTTCTTCTTCATTACCATCGTTGCGCTGGCCGCGCTCATGATGCTGTTTGAAATGAAAAGGCGCCAGCCGGTCGAACTGCCGGCCGCCGGCGCTGCCCGCCGCAAAGCGCTCTGGACGGCCCGACGCGAGCGCCTCTGGATGGCGTCGGTTTACATTTTCTCGTTCGCGTTTATCGTGATGATCACCGCGAGTTTCATTTATGAGAAAAGCGCCAGCGCTCTCTCGCCCGCCGCGGAAGTCACTTTCGTCGACGGCAAAGTCTCCATCCCGCTGAAGCAGGTTTACGATGGCGAACTGCACCGTTTCGAAGCCAAAGAAGGCGGCGTCGAGGTTCGCTTCTGGCTTTACCAGAAGCCCGATGGAAAGATTGCCACCCTGTTCGACGCGTGTGAAATCTGCGGGGGTGTCGGGTTCTACAAAGGATCGCACGGCGTGATCTGCAAGAATTGCGCCGCTCCCATCAATACGCAGTCGGTCGGCATGCCGGGCGGTTGCAATCCGATCCCGTTGAAAGCCCAGGTTAACGGCGACGCGGTCATCGTCTCCGAGGCGGACATTGCGGCGGGCAGACACTATTTCGAGCAAAAAGAATAATGTTTCCCCGCCTTGTCTACGAATCGTTTCGCCACCAGACGCGCCGCAAGCTTTTGGCGGGGATCGCGATTACGTTGGGCGTAGCGGTTGCCACAGCCATGATCGCCGTGGCCACCGACATCGGCGACAAAATTAATCGTGAGCTGCGCAGCTATGGGGCCAATCTAGTTATTACTCCGCAGGAAGACACACTGGATGTGGAAGTGGGCGGCGTCAACCTGAAGCCGCCTAGCGACGGCGCGTTTCTCAACGAAGCGGACCTCCCGAAAATTCGCGGGACTTTTTGGCACAACAACATCGCCGGCTTCTCACCCATGCTGCCCGTCACCGTGCAAATCGGCGACCGCGATGATGCAAGAGATGTCACACTGATCGGCACCTACTTCAATAAGGCGCTCAGCTTGGGCAAGCAAGACTTCACTACCGGCGTGCGGGTCACGCATCCGTGGTGGAGAGTATTGTGTGGAAAGCCGGGAGAATTTCCGAGCTGCGGTTGGCCCGATGACAGCTCTCAAAATATTCTCATAGGCGAGCGTCTAGCGGCCAAGCTGGACAAGCAACCTGGCGACACGCTAAACGTCGCCGGTCGGCATCTGATCATCTCCGGCATTCTCTCGACCGGAGCCGCTGAAGACGATCAGATCGTCGCGCCCCTCGCGGTTGCGCAGCAGATTATCGGCAAACCGGGCGCCGTACGCAGCGTTTACGTCAGTGCTCTGACCAAGCCCCAGGATGCGCTCGCCGTTCAGGATCCCAAGACAATGAGTCCCGAGGTTTACGAACGATGGTCCTGCTCGCCCTACGTGCAGTCGATCGGCTACCAGTTGGAGCAAGTAATCCCGCATTCGCACGCGGAGCAGATCCGCCAGGTCGCCCAAAACGAAGGCACGGTGCTCTCGCGCATCAAGGGACTCATGCTGCTGATCACATTCGCCGCGCTTTTCGCGTCCGCGCTCGCCGTTTCGGCCGCAATGGCCACAGCCATCTATGAACGCCGCATCGAGGTCGGCCTGATGAAAGCTCTCGGCGCAGGAGATCTTGCGGTCTCCGCGATTTTCTTTGCGGAAGCACTGCTGCTTGCGCTTATCGGCGGCATTGCCGGATTTTCTGCCGGAGCGCTGCTGGCGCGGCAGATCGGGCGCTCCATTTTCAACTCGCGGATTTCCATCGAGCCGGTGGTGTTTCCGATCATCCTCGCCATCGCCGTCTTTGTAACCTTCGCCGGAAGCGCCGCCGCCATTCGGCGCGCCGTGAAGTCCGATCCCGTTTTCGCTTTGCGAGGTGAAGGATGACGATGAGCGCCAATCCCGGCGCACTTCACACTCCGAAGCAAGTTGCGGATCGCCGCGCTCCCGCTCCGCACATATCGATGTTCGCGCGCATGCTTCTGCGCGCCGCCGTCCTTCGCCGCCGACGCGCCGCCTCCGCGCTGCTCGCCATGATCGTTGCCGCGGCCGTCGCCACCGCGATGATGAACCTCTACGTCGACGTACAAGCCAAGCTGCGCACCGAGTTTCGAAATTATGGCGCCAATGTCGTCATCGTGGGAAAAGACGGCCAGTCCCTGCCCGCCGACGCGCTTACTAAGGTCGAATCCGTTCTCGGCGCAAAGACGCTTGCTGTTCCCTTTGCCTATGCTGTTGCCCGCGCCAAAGATGGCCAATCTGTAGTCGTCGTCGGCACGGACTTCACTCGCGCTCGCCAGTTGAACCACTGGTGGAAAGTGAGTCATTGGCCCGACGCGCCGAACGAAGCGCTTATCGGCATGCGCGCCGCCGGCGTCGTTCTCCCAAAAGCTAGCGCCAATCGCCAGCCCCTGGAACTCAGCTTCCAGGGCAAAGCGATCGAACTCACGCCCGCCGGCATGCTCCAGACCGGCGCCGGCGAAGACAGCCGCATTTATCTCGATCAGTCTGAATTTCAGAATTGGACCGGCGTCGCGCCTTCCACCATCGAAGTCGCGGTCAATGGAACCGCTGCGGAAGTTGAAACATCGATTCGGGAGCTCGCAGAACTTCTGCCCGCGGCCGATGTCCGTCCCGTGCGCCAGATCATGGAAGCGGAGGCCAACGTGCTGAACAAAACGCGCGCCACGCTCTATGCTTCCGCCGCGCTGGTCGTGCTCACTTCGGCTTTGTGCGTTCTCGCCACGCTGATTGGATGGGTGTTCGACCGCCGCCGCGATTTCGCCATCATGAAGGCGCTGGGCGCTTCCGAACGTCTGGTCAATGGATTCTTCGCGGCCGAAGCGGCGGCACTGGGCGTGGTTGGCGCGATTCTCGGCTTTTTGATTGGCATCGGCGTTGCGGCCTGGATCGGACGCGTCAACTTTCACGCGCCGGTCGTCCCGCGCTTCGGCGTTTTCCCGTACGTGCTCGCGGGGAGTGTTGCCGTGGCACTCATTTCGGCCATTTTGCCGATCCAACTGCTGCGCCGCGTGCAACCGGCTATTATTCTTAGGGGGGAGTAGAAGGAATGGCAGAGGCATCTCACAGTGAACCTCAGGGGCTAAAGCCCGCATTTTTAATGACGCTAGGCGGCACGGCTGAAGCCGTGCCCTTCCCGAGACGATTTGTGGGACACGTTTCTAGAGGGAAGACGATCCGATGATTCGACTCAACAACGTCACCAAGAGTTATCCCGCCAGGGTGGAAGAGAATAGTGGCGGCCCCAACCTCATTAAAGCGCTTGAAGATATCTCTCTTTCCATCGCGCCCGGCGAGTGGGTTGCAATGATGGGGCCCTCCGGCTCCGGCAAGAGCACGATGGTGAACCTCATCGGATGCCTCGACCGGCCCACCAGCGGCGAGATCTGGCTTGACGGACAAAATGTCGCCGGCCTCAGCGCCTCGGATCTCAATCATGTCCGCGCCGAAACCATCGGCTTTATCTTCCAGCAATTCCACATGATTCCGTATCTCAGCGCGATTGAGAACGTCATGCTCGCTCAGTACTTCCACAGCATGACGGATGAACAGGAAGCCCTTGAAGCTCTGGATCGCGTCGGCCTTAAAGACCGTGCCGGGCACTTGCCTTCTCAGCTATCTGGGGGCGAGCAGCAGCGCGTTTGCATCGCTCGCGCCCTTATCAACGATCCCAAGATCGTGCTGGCCGACGAACCGACTGGCAATCTCGATGCTGCTAACGAAGAAATCGTTCTGCGCCTGCTTCGCGAGCTTCACCAACAAGGACGCACCATCGTCATGGTGACGCACGATCCGGTGGTGGCGCGTCTGGCTGATCGGCGGATCGAGTTGCATCACGGCAAAATCGCCGCCCAGGAAGTGTTTTCGATGGCCGACGATGAGCAGTTCGACGAAGTGCTGGAAGAATTATTTGCCCTGGAAGAGAACGGCCAGATCGCCGAGATTGGCCGCATGGAAGTCCACGGCGCTCTGCCCGTTTCGATCGCGGTAGAAAAAATGGCGGCCATGGGGCTGGCAATAACGCGCCCGCACCCGCCCCAAGCGCACGATCATAAGCCTTTCGTCAATCCCTGCCATGACGCGCTGAAGCCAGCCGGCTTTTCGACCGGCGACGGCTCTGCGATCGTCGAACTGACTCCGCGTGGATACCAACGCGCCGCCGACATCATCCGCCGCCACCGGCTGGCGGAGCGCCTCTTCACCGATTCGCTCGCCATGGACAGCGAAACCGAAATCGAGCAACAGGCTTGCAAGTTCGAACACATACTCTCACCCGAAGCCACCGACAAGATCTGCAGCTTCCTCAACCATCCGCTCACCTGCCCCCATGGGGCGCCGATTCCGCCGGGACCGTGTTGCGGACGGCGCTCGGAACCGAGGCCAACGGCTGCGGCATTATCCCGGCAACGTTAGTTTTGATTTTGTTGTGTGGGATGGGCCTTGCCCCGTCCAAGCGGGGCGGATCCCCGCTTCCACACGACCACGCTACTTCTTCCCAAAGAACTTTCCAAATCCTAAGCGCACCTGCACGGTGTTCACCCCCGGATTCGGCACGGTTAGCCCGGCATTCGAAATGTGCATGTACCGGACATCCAAGGACCATGCATGCTCTCCAAAAAAATAAAGCCCAAACGCTGCGCCCGGCGTGAAGTTTATCGTTGAAGTTCCGGACGGCACTTCGTGGGTTGTGAACAGGACACCTCCATTCAACTCGATGAAGGGAGCAACATGTCCGCGCGTGGCGAAAATCCATTTCAGACCTAACGGATTTACTCCTGCTCCATATGCAGTGTTTGCCGGCTGGAATACGACAAACGCCGGCACCGCATCCACGGCGAGCTCGAATCGTCCGTTGAGAAAGCCCGGGCCGTGCGGAGCGGTCAGGATCCATCCATAGCGAACTCCGGCGTTCCACACGCTCGTGTCTTTGGTTCCGCCCGGCACCGAGTGCCCGCCGCCGGTCCAAACCTGGAGTTCATGGCCGCCTTCCTCGGGGCGATCCTGGGCGACGGCTGGAGGCACGGAGAGAAACATTGTTAGAAACAGCGTTGCAATAAGTGTCCGAAAAAGAGAGACGCCCCCAATAGTTCGTGTCATAAGTGTGGTCAGTCGAAATTGAACGATACGCGAATACAAGCTGTGAAACAAATCGTTGGCCGACGTCCACGTCATTACTCCCGCCTCTAAAGGGGCGTCTGATTTCTAACGATTTTTGGCATCGCTGAAGCGATGCCCTGATACGAACCGCAGAAGGGCCATGGCATGAGAAGGGCCACACTGCCCACGAGAGACTGCATGTTGCCAGCCTACAAACCCAGGCCGCCATCCACGGCCAGCACCTGTCCGGTAATAAACTGTGGAGCGGTGGCAAGGAACATCACTGCCGCGGCAATGTCCGCAGCGGTTCCGTTGCGCCGCATGGGCGTCTGTTTCGCCATCTTCTTCATGAATGCGGCCGCCGATTTCTCTCCTAACTCAATCATCCCGGGAGCGACCGCATTCACCGCAATTTCCGGCGCCAGAGCTTTTGCCATCACTTTGGTCAGCATGTGTACTGCTGCCTTTGAGGAGCAATAGTGCGCATGCGTTGCCCACGGCCGCAGCCCGCCTAGCGAACCCATGTTAACGATGCGCCCCCGGCGCTTTCTCAAGTGCGGCAGCGCTTCGCGAGATACCAGAAAGGGGCCGCGCGTGTTTGAGGCAAACATCGCATCCCACTGCGCTACAGTGAGCTTATCGAATTCAGCAGTCTCATAATTGGCAGCGTTATTCACCAAGACATCGATTCCGCCCAGTTCCCTCACGACTTCCTTCACCATTGCCCGAACGCTTTGCTCATCGGTAACGTCGCAGCGGACGGCCAGCGCATCCACATCATGCCGCGCCAGTTCTTCAACCACCGTCTGCGCCTCGCGCGCCGAGTTGCGATAGGTAATGGCCACGCCCGCACCGCTTTCGGCGGCGGCCAATGCTATGGCGCGACCCAGGCGCTTCGCTGCGCCCGTGATCAGTACTGTCTTTCCAGAAAGTGGCCGTCCGTTGGTCGTCATCCGGGAATTCTACGCCCGTCTTTGCCGGACATTTCGTAGGTTTGGAAAGCCTGCACCAAAACTGCTACACTCCCTCGCATGACGCCGCCTCGCGAAGTCGTCGTTTATTCCCGCAAGGGATGTCATCTCTGCGAAATCGTGAAAGAGAGCATCGTCAAGCTGCAAAAGCATGGCGGCTTTACGTGGCGCGAAATTGACGTCGATTCCGATGTTGAAATCCGCCGCCTTTATACCGACGAAGTCCCGGTGGTCTTCATCGATGGCCGCAAAGCATTCAAATATCGCATGGATGAGCAGGAATTCCTGCGCAAAGTGAGCGCCTGATTGCGAACCGACGTTTGACTTCTTCACTCTCCGATTTACAATCTTCCACGATGCTTCGGGCCCAACTCTGTGCCGATCCGACCGGGCGCTTCGTCCACGATGTTGTTCTTGAGAGTTGCCGCCGGAACAACAACAAGACAGCCCTCGTCGATACTTCCTGCGATCGCCGTTTCACTTTTGCCGAATATGGCAGCATCGTTGAATCCCTTGCCCGGGGCCTCATCTCCGCCGCACTCGCTCCGGGAGAAGTGGTGGCGATCTTTCTCCCCAACTCCTGGGAATTTGCCGCCACATATCACGCTGTCACGCTCGCCGGAGGCATCCCGACGCTGCTCAATCCCGCCTACCGCGAGCGCGAGATTCGCTTTCAACTGGAGAACTCCGGCGCTGCTTTCCTCATCTCCGACGCTCTACTTCTGGAAAACGTGACCCTCACGCGACTTCCCGCGCTGCGTCGCGTCTTCACCACGCGACATGCACATGCGGGATGTGAAGATTTCGCGAGTTTACTGCGGTCCAGTTCCGCCAAGTTCCCGGAAGCTGCCCAAAGTCCGCAAGAAACTATCGCCGCGCTTCCCTACTCCAGCGGCACAACCGGACTGCCCAAGGGCGTCATGCTCTCGCACTACAACCTGGTCGCCAACGTTTACCAGTTGCTCGGCAGGGATGGCACGCCGCTCCATGCGGACGACACGATGCTCTGCTTTCTGCCGCTCTACCACATCTACGGACTTACGGTAGCCCTGACGCTTTCGCTGGCACTCGGCTCCAAACTCGTCCTGATGCCGCGCTTCGACGTGCAAAAACTGTGCGCGCTTATGACTCAAGAAGGCGTCACCATGATGCCGGTGGTCCCGCCCGCCATGAACGCCATGTGCCAGGCAGCCGAAGCCGGCACCTTCCCGAAGAACCATAAAGTGCGCTGGATCAAATCCGGCGCGGCGCCGCTCGCTCCCGAACTCGCCCGCCGCTTCACCGATCTCACCGGCATCCAGGTCCTCCAGGGATACGGCATGACGGAAGCCTCGCCCGTCACCCACGCCGGCTACCTTGCACCACCTGAAATGTATCGTCCAGCGTCCATTGGACACCCGCTGGCCCACACCGAGTGCCGCGTTCTAGATGTGGACGGAAACGATGTGGCCCCCGGCGAGCAGGGCGAACTCGTCATGCGCGGTCCGCAATTCATGATGGGATACTGGAAAGAGCCGGAAGCCACTGCCGCCGTGCTGCGCGATGGTTGGTATTTCTCCGGCGACATCGTGCGCTGCGACGCCGACGGCTTCTATTATGTCGTCGACCGCAGCAAGGAGATGATCAAGTACAAGGGATTCCCGGTCGCTCCCGCCGAAGTCGAGTCCGTCTTGCTGGAACATCCCACCGTCCGCGACTGCGGCGTAGTGGCCAAACCCGACCTCGCCTGCGGAGAAATACCCTGCGCCTTTGTCGTCCTGCGCGAAGGCTTTGCGCCCTCCGACGCGCTGGCGAAACAACTCTGCGACTTCGTTGCCGACCGCCTCGCCCACCACAAGCAGCCGCGCGAGGTTCGCTTCGTGGAAGCGGTTCCGCGGACGCCGTCGGGCAAAATTTTGCGGCGCGAGCTGCGTAAAGTCTTCGCTTGATGCGCGCGGACCGTCCGATCTAGGGGCATGGATACGGCGTTCCCGGAATCGCAGGCGTGCCGGGAATCACAATGTCGGGCGTGCCCGGGCTGTCCCCGATCGGAGGCGAGCCGGGAATCACGGTGGGCGGAGTGCCGGGCGTGCCCGGGGTGTAGCAGATGCCGTGGTCGGCGAGCGGAACCGGCAGCGGGCGGGGGGCGGGCATGGGAACGGCGGCCGGATGTTCCCGAGCTTGTCGAATCGCATCCGCAACCTGGCTCTCGGACAATGTCAGCGGCTGCGGCAGCGTCATTTCCATGGGCGAGCCAACGTCTACAAAGAAGTGGCGACTGTTCAGGAGAATGGCGATCGATACCATGACGCCAGCCATGCCCCCAACCACACTGCCGATGCCTATGCCCTTTGACGTGCTGGAAGTTATGGTCGTTCCGCCCAGGGTGGAGCTTTGCGTGGTGTGAAGAGAGCTGCCGATCAGTGCGCCCAAGCCCGCGCCCGCAAGCGGCGCGACGATCGCTCCCGCACGGGCGGTGCCGCTTGGGTCTCGCCAAGCCGTTCCTTCATCGCTTTCCACCTTTAACGGTCCGGCAATGTTGGCTACATAACCGTTCGGGAAGACTAACGAAGCGGAACTCATCAGCATCTCAGCATGGCTGCCGCTGCGAGTCAGCTTCTCGATCTTTCCCTGCACGAAGATTCCCGGGGGAATGACCGCTCGGTCGCCGACGATAACGGGCGCGGTGGTTTGCGCATAGACCTCGTCTCCACGGTGCATCGTCTTACTTGACACTGGATTCGTAAGCACGAGCGCGAATCTGGTGCTAGCAGGAATAGTTACGACATCCGGTTTGGGAGCCGAAACTGCGGCTGAATTCGTCGGTGCAGCTTGGGATGCGGTTTGCGGCGGATCCTGTGCAACGCAGGTGAGGGCAACGCAGGTGAGGGCAACAAGGAGCGTTGCAACGACGGTGACAATTTGCTTCGCCTTTGTTCTGGGCAGAATTTGAAAAACAGTCAGGGCCGACACGGTTCGCGAGCAGTAGCCTTGGTTCAGCATTGCATGTCTCCTTGTGGGGAGCTCTGGTGCGGCGGTTGCAATTGGTTCTTGTTCTGGAAAAAATACCTCGCTCCCAATCAGTTAGACCACGATGCTTTAGGAACGGTATCGGTGCTGCCGGTAAAGCTTTGCATAGAGATAGTAGGGATTTGTAAAGGCAGGCATACGGGAAATGAGGCAGCACGGCTTGGGACTGTCGGAGCTATTCCCCGACCAGCCACGCGTATTGCGCCGCCGAGAGCGGCACCACGCTCAGCCGTCCTTGCCTCACTAGCGGCGACTCCGCGAAAGCTGGCCGCGCCTTGATTTCCGCCAGCATCTTCGGCTTCGCGATCGCCTTACCAGCTTTGATCTTTACTTGCGGATTCCTGGGATCGTTCGCGTCGACCGCCATCACCGAGGCCGTCCCTACCGCGCTCTTCTGGTCGCCGGTGTGGTAGATCACGAGCCGATCTGCCGGCTTCATCTCGCGCAGGTGCTTTACCGCTGTTGGATTTGTCACACCATCCCAAATCGTCGTCTTCTCGCGCTCAAGATCGGCGAAGGAATATACGGTCGGCTCGGTTTTCAGAAGGTAGTCCATGGGCAGGTATTGTAAACACAAAAACAAGTTGCTGCTGTCGCTTGCCGCTATAGCCCCCTCTTATTCCTATTCCTTTAAAATATTTGTCTCGCTCATTCGTCTACAAGAGTAGATGGACGCGGCGCTGAGAAAACAGTGGATGATGGCGGAGCAAGATCAGCGGATCTCAGAGGCGATTGATCGAGAGCGGCCTCGGCTCCGTAACTTCATCCGCGGACGTGTCGCCGACCCGAGCGACGCAGAAGACATCCTGCAGGAGGTCTTTTACGAGTTCGTGGAGACGTACCGCCTGATGAAGCCAATCGAGCAGGCTGGCGCGTGGCTGTTTCGCGTGGCGCGCAATCGGATCATAGACTTGTTCCGAAAAAGAAAGCCCGAAGAGTCAATGAACGATCCCATTACTCCGATTGCGGCGGAGGATGGAGAGTTTCTGGCGTTGGAGGACTTGCTCCCGTCGCCGGATGCTGGACCGGAGGCGGCCTACGCCCGAGCTGTGCTTGCGGAGGAGCTTGAGGATGCGATCGAGGAGCTTCCCGAAGAGCAACGCGAGGTATTTATCGCGCATGAAGTCGAAGGACGAAGTTTCAGGGAAATCGCGGCTGAAACCGGCGTGAACGTAAATACGCTGCTTTCACGCAAGCACTATGCCGTGATTCATTTGCGCGAGCGCCTGCAGGATGTTTACGACGAATTTAGGAAGGCTGGAGGACAAGAGAAATGAGAGCGAGACGGATTTTGAAAATGGTATTGGCATTCGTGCTATTTGCGCCGTTGCTGGTTGCGGTGCTTGGCTATGTCGTGATGAGCCTGTGGAATTGGCTAACCCCGGCTCTGTTCGGCTGGCATCCGATCACTTTCTGGCAGGCGGTGGGTCTTTTGATTTTGAGCAAGATCCTCTTCGGCGGACTTCGTGGCGGATCGGGCGGGCGCATGCACTGGAGGCGCCGCATGAGGGAACGCTGGGAGCACATGACTCCCGAGGAACGCGAGAAGTTCCGGAAAGGCATGCGAGACCGGTGCGGTTCGTTTGGAGCGCCCGCGGCGGAACCGAAGGCTTAAGCTCGCTGGCGAAATCCGCTCGTTGGGCCGCGCCTCTGCATGTTTCGCATTTACTTTCGTATTTTATTCGCCTACAATGATTGCGTCCCAGAACTTCCGCGCGACGCCAGAAGGATTTCAGGAGAAATCGGATCATGCTGAACGTAGCTATCAAGGATTCGGATGACGGGGTGGTTTTGCACTGTCAGGGCAGAATTGTTAGAGGCGACGAGACTGTCATTTTATGTGCGGCGGTTCGGCAAGAGCGGCGTGACGTGTCCCTTGATCTGGCAGAAGTCGATGCCATCGATGCCGCGGGAGTCGGCTCTCTGGTTGCGTTACAAGCTGCCGGCATTTATCTCAAGCTGCTGAATCCAAATCCTCAGGTACGCGAAGAATTGAGAGTCACGGGGCTAGACTCCATCTTCGAAATCTGCGACTCCCGGACCACGGAAGACGTAAGAGTAGGGATCGCAGCGGTGTGACTTGAGCTCTTGGACGGTTCGGACATAGTCCGGATCTAGTGTAGTGCGTCAAACAGATCGACGTTTATAAGTCGTCGTTTCCCCCCGTGATCCTCTGTGTCCCCCGTGGTGAAAGCCTTTGACTTCTTCGTCGGATACCAAAAATCAGCGCCGGATCGAGGCGAAATATAAAGATCACTATTTTCAACGCACTACACTAGTGCGCAAAATAGTGTGCGCATAGAGTCGTTGCGGCGCATTCTGTTGTTACCCCCGACACTTCCTTTCCACGCCGGTTTCGCCAACAATAGAAGCTGGCCGTGAGTGAAGCTTCCATGAATCCGGGTGGGATCAGCATGGCCAAGGCCATCGAGCGCTACTTTAATGTGGCGCTGTATCTGCTCGTGGTCTGTGGCTTCGGCGCTCTGGCTTCTACGGGAGGGCTGGATCTGCCGGCGCTGGTGCTGGTGGGACTGGCGCTCGCGCTCCGCGGATACCAACTTCTGACGCGGCACGAGTTTGTCATCTCGCAACGCTGGACCACCGTCCTGACGCTGATTTACCTGGCCGTGGCCTTAACCGACTACTTCTTTCTTTCGCGCAGTTTTCTGGCAACCACCGTTCACCTTGCACTCTTCTTAATCGTCGTCAGGCTATTCTCACTACAGCGGACGCGCGATCATTACATGCTGGCGGTACTCTCGTTTGGGATGGTGCTGGCGGCCGCCGTGCTTACCGTCGGCGGCGTGTTTCTGCTTTCGTTTGCGGCCTTTCTGCTGGTTGCGGTCGTCACGTTTGTTCTGATGGAAATGCGGCACTCGGTCGCGGCCGAGCAGAGCGCGCAAGATCCACGGGTCGCCGCTCCCGCCCGGCGCATGGCCTACGGACTGCTGGCGATCGCTCCGGCGCTCATGCTGATGATTCTGGCCGGGAGTTTCCTGATCTTCTTCTTTCTCCCCCGCTTTTCGTCGCGGTACATGAGCGCCTACGCGCCCACGAGCGATGTTTCCACCGGCTTCACCGATCACGTGGAACTGGGCCGCATCGGCCAGATTCAGCAGTCCAGTGCGGTGGTCATGCACATCGAGGTTCAGGACGATGTGCAGGGCGCTTACGACTTGAAATGGCGGGGCATTGCGCTGAGCGATTTCGACGGCAGAGTCTGGACAAATTCCTATCAGCAAATCCGGCTGCGGCCAGCCGGAGACGGAAGCTACCGGCTGGCGCCGCGGGTGGAACCGCAGGGCGCAGCGACGGGTGGCCGATTAATTCATTATCGCGTCCTGATGGAGCCGGTGGGGACGAACGTCTTCTTTCTAGCGGAGAGGCCGCAGCGTCTCACGGGTAATTCCAGGCTGGTGACTATGGATCCTGGGGGAGCTGTATACGACCTCGACACCGACCATCCCATCAAACGGTACGAAGCCGAGTCACAATTGCCTGTAATCGATAGCGAGGAGCTGCGCCTGGCGGCGAATACAGCGCCGGCGGACCTGGACAAATACCTGGAACTGCCGCCGCTCGATAGCCGGATTCCGAAGCTGGCCGAGGAAATCACGGCGCAGGCTCCGAGCAACTATGACAAGGCAGCGGCGCTGGAGCAGTATCTATCCACTCACTTCGGATACACGCTGCAACTACCTCGCAGCCTGCCTCACGATCCACTGGCCAATTTCCTGTTTGAGAGGAAGACAGGTCACTGCGAGTATTTCGCCAGTTCGATGGCGGTAATGCTGCGCTCTCTACGCATCCCGTCGCGGATGGTGACGGGGTTCCGCGGAGGTGAATTCAACGATCTCACCGGGGAGTATGTGGTGCGAGCCAGTGACGCCCACACCTGGGTTGAGGCTTACTTCCCGGGATCGGGTTGGATCAGCTTTGATCCGACCCCGGCGGCAATCCTGCCGCCGCGAGGGGCTTGGTCACGGATAGGGCTCTATGCGGACGCGGCCGCGACTTTCTGGCGGGAATGGATCATCAACTACGATGTCAGGCACCAGCGCGCATTGAGGAAGGACGCGGCGAGCGGCACCCGGCGCTTCATTGACGAGGCTCGCCTGTGGATTCAACAGCAGCATCGAGCCCTGCTGCGAGGTGCGCGACGAGCCCACCGGCACTTCACCAAGTTTCCGGCGCGATGGTTGGGAGGAGTGTTTGCGTGCGCGGCCATCCCGATCATACTGCTAAATCTCGGGCGCATGGCCGGCGGGCTGCGCAACCGTGGGCTGCGGGCGCATCCGGAGCGAGCCCCGCGCGAAGCGGCCGCGCTTTGGTATGACCGGATGGTGAGCCGCATGGCGCGGCTCGGATGGCGCAAGTCGCCGTCGCAAACGCCGCTGGATTTCGTCGCGGCCATCCAGGAAGTGGCGCTGCAGAAAAAGGTCGACCGGTTCACGCGTGCGTACGAATCCGCGCGTTTCGGCAAGTCGTTGGACGACGCCCGGAGCCTGCCGGAGCTTTTCAGGGACATCACAGATGCGGATGCGGCGAAGGCTGAAGCAACGGCGGACCGCGCAGCCGCGAGCTAGAGGATTGGTAGGTGGGTAGAAGCGGGGGCTTGGCCCCGCTTGGACGGGGCGGAGCCCCGTCACCACACAAGCTGTGACCTCACAAGTTGTCACCTCACGCGTTTGTTACTACAACGCGCTAGAAGCGGTAAGCTACGCCGGTGCCGACGTAGTAGTTGTGCTGACGGCTTCGGCCGGTGTCGACGTTGAGAGCGGGAGTTCCGGAGTAGAAGTCGCGCGCTTCAGCCCGAAATCCAAAGCGATGCCAGACCCAGACATCCAATCCAGCTCCGAACTGGACCACGCCGGTATTGGTGCCGGTTGGTCCCGTGTTCGGTCCGAAAAAATTCTTCTCCGGAGCTTCCCGGAAGCGGCCATAGCCGCCGCCCACGCTAACCCAAGGGCTGACTGAGTCGCTGGAAAAAATGTTCAAGCGCGCCGATGGGGTGACGAACAGCGCCCCGATGTCTTTGGGAATGAGGTTCGCCCCAGTGTTGAGGTCCATCCGAAAAAACATCGCTACCGGCAACTCCGCATACAGTCCGAAAATTGAACGGGTCTTCAGCAGGCGGCCGTAATTGAAAGCGACGCTCCACGGGTTTCCGAAATGGATTTTAGGATTGGTATCACCCGCTGGCGGATTCTGGATCGTCTGCGTGCTGACGAAAGTTTTCCCCGCCGTGACGGAGAGCTGATTGACTGGCGGCGAATTCATCGAGTCTTGCGCCAGAGCACTCGAGACGAGAACTAAAGCGGGCACAATCAGAACTGCGAGGCGTTTAGCCAACATCTCTCCTCCGGGAGTATTGAGGAATGTGTTTTTAGTTTCCATAAGATTAGCACGGGAGGCACGATAGGCGGAATTCATTAAGATACCCCTTTTGATGCCCGGGAGTTCCGTTATCGGGCAGAGCCGATAGGGCAAGGCCGGATGCTAGAATTGTATAGATCTGTTTCCCGCTGATCATTATCAGCATCGTCCCAGTGCCAGTAAAGGAAAACATAATCGCGACCGCGGAGCCGTCTGCTCCGGCCAAGGTGGGGTTTGTGAGCCTCGGCTGCCCCAAGAACCTCGTCGATAGCGAGGTGATGATGGGCATGCTGGCCCAGGCCGGGGCCGAACTTACACCCAACGCAGAGGACGCCGACGTCATTGTGGTCAATACCTGCTCGTTTATCGGCAGCGCGCAACAGGAATCCATCGATACGATCCTCGAAATGGCCCGTCACAAAACGGGAGGCAAAGCGAAAAGACTGGTGGTAGCCGGATGCCTGGTGGAACGTTTTCGCGATGAGATCCGAAAGAACATTCCTGAGGTGGACGCGGTTGTCGGTACGGGCGAGTTGGAAAAAATACTTGCGGCGGCCGGAGTGGCGGAACCGACCCGCGCGCCGAGTCCGTTCAACATTCTTACATCCGACATTCTAAGTCCGAAAATCACAACCTCGCGGCCGGAGGGCGATCACCGCCGCGGGCAGGGGCGCTTCGCGCGCGATGCTTGGGACGGCGCCGTCGCCGATCTGCCCAACTACCTCTACGACGACCACACGCCTCGTGTACTGACCACGCCGCGATCTTCGGCCTATATCAAAATCGCCGAGGGCTGCGATCATCCCTGCAGCTTCTGTATTATTCCCCAACTTCGGGGACAATTTCGGTCGCGGCGTTTTGAATCCGTGATCGCCGAAACCGAGAGACTGGCGCAATCCGGCGTGCGCGAGATCACGCTCATCGGACAGGACACCACCTGCTACGGCGAGGATCTCGGACTGATAGATGGGCTGGCGCTACTGCTGGAAAAGCTCGCTGGCATTGAAGGGTTGCAGTGGATACGTTTCCTTTACGCGTATCCCAACAAAATCACAGGACGGCTGCTGGAGACGATTGCCGCCCACGATAATATTTGCTCGTACATTGATGTGCCGCTACAGCATGCCTCGGCGACGGTTTTGAAGCGTATGAAGCGCGGAGGAGGCGCCGATTTATTCTTGCGCTCCATCGAGAAAATGCGTCGTGTAATTCCCGGCGTTACTTTGCGAACTTCTTTTATTGTGGGATTTCCGGGCGAGACAGAAAAAGAATTCGAGGAGCTTTGCGGCTTTGCGAAAGAGGCGGCCTTCGACTGGATGGGGGCCTTCGGCTACTCAGATCAGGAGGGCGCGGGCGCTTTCGATCATGACAAGAAAATTCCTCCGCGCGAGATCGAGAGCCGCCGCAAGGCGCTGATGTCGATCCAGAAGAAGATCAGCCGGGCGAAGACGAAAACGCTGATCGGACGCGAATTCGACCTGCTGCTGGAAGGGACTTCGACGGAATCCGACCTGCTGCTGGAAGGCCGCACCGCGATGCACGCTCCGGAAATTGACGGCAAAGTCTTCGTGAACGATTATCCCGAAGGAAACGAGCCGAAAGAGGGAGAGTTTTATCGCTGCCGCGTCACAGCGGCGCACGATTATGATTTGGTAGCGGAAATCGTTTAAGGGCAAAGGTCAGAGGTGAGATCAGAGGTCGGAATCAGTCAGGGCGGAAATGTTCTCACCTCTACAATCTGACCTCTGAACTCTGCAATCCTCATTATGCCTCGCACGCGCACCATCAAGCTCCGTTGTCCGATCTGTAAAAAGACGGTGAAGTCTGCCGATGCCGACTTCCCTTTTTGCAGCGACCGCTGCCGCTTGATCGACCTGGGGAAGTGGGCGAGCGGCGGGTACGTGATTTCGTCGCCGGTTGCCGACGCGGAAGAAGCGGTCCGGCAAGACAGCGCCGATGACGAAGATGGGAACTGATGAGCTTTCCGCCCGAAGCATCAACCAGCCGCAAGGCACCCTTGTGGGCCACAGTGGTTGCTACTTTCTTCGGCGTGGGACGTGTCAAGCCGGGTCCCGGCACCTGGGGATCAATCGCCACGGTTATATTGTGGGCGCTGGCAATCTCGCGGATCCCTGTCGCGAGCCGGGCTTGGGCAACGATCGTCGCCGCAGTTGTTGTGACCGTCATAGGAATCCCCGCCGCGACCCTGGTGGCGCGCGGCGCTGGCTTAAAGGATCCGCAATTCATCGTGATCGATGAAGTGGCTGGACAACTGGTCGCGCTGATCTCGGTCCCGCTGGCTTGGAAAACTTTTCTCGCGGGCTTTATACTCTTCCGTGTCTTCGATATGTGGAAGCCGTTTCCGATTCGGCGACTGGAGCGGCTGCCCGAGGGCGCCGGCATCGTCGTGGACGATCTGGGAGCGGGGCTTTATGCGCTCGCAGTGATGCATCTTCTGCTGTACTTTGGACTTCTAACGAAGTAGCACTGGGTTGAAGTGGAAAGTTCCCACCGGAAACAAACCGATGAGCATCTCCGACCGCCTGCTGGGAAAAAAGAACGTTAACGGAAAACCGCACATCGAAACGGTCGCGCCGAGTTTTGCTTTGCCCGGAGGCGAGGTTCGTATTATTGGGAAAGGCCTGCGGCCGCACGAGTTGCGGCGCCCGAGCGTGCGTTTTGGCGAGATCGAAGGCCCAGTGTTGATCAGTTCCGACGATTTTGTGGTCGCGCGCGTGCCCGAGGGAGCGGCGTCGGGGCCAGTTGTAGTGAGCACAAACGGTGTAGGCAGCGACGGACACGTGAGCAATGCGCATCCCATCAAGGTTGCGGCCCTGGTTGCCGATAATCTGCATCCGGTTGCCAATCCCGCGCTCGACCGCGACGGCAATATTTATGTGACTTTCTCCGGATCGCGCGGGCAAAAAGTTCCGGTATCGATTTTCAAGATCGATTCGAACTACGTCGTGAAGCCGTTTCTCAGCGACATGATGAACGCCACCTCGATCGCTTTCGATCGCGAGGGCCAGATGTACGTCTCGTCACGGCATGACGAGGCTGTTTACAAGGTGGCGCCGAACGGCACCATGTCGATCTATGCCGAAGGCATGGGGGTCGCAACCGGGATAGCCTTCGATCCGGAGGAGAATCTCTACGTCGGCGACCGCAGCGGAACCATTTTCAAGATCGCTCGCGACCGGCAGATTTTTGTGTTCGCGACGCTGGAGCCGAGCGCCTCCGCCTATCACATCGCCTTCGGTCCTAACGGCGATATGTTCGTCACCAGCCCCAGCACCTCCAGTTTCGATTGTGTTTACAAAGTCGACCCGCACGGAACAGTGTCCGTGTTCTATCGCGGGTTGGGGCGTCCGCAGGGTCTGGCTCTTGATGTCGAAGGCAATATCTATGTCGCTGCCTCGCTCGCGGGAAAGCGCGGCATTGTAAAAATCACTCCTCAAGGCAAAGCCAACCTCGAAGTCTCGGGCCAAGGCTTGGTCGGATTGGCGTTTGCTCCAGGTAAGTCGGCCATCCTGGCCACCAACGGCGCGGTCCATCACATTGCGTGGAACATTCAGGGACGGCCGCTGCTGCCGGAGTGACCGAATTTTGTAAGTTGGTAATCGTAATTTTGCAATTTAAAATCCCGCTGGTTTTCAGATTACCAAATCACACAATTACAAAATTACAATATGGTTTCAGCCGCCGCCAGCTTTGACCGCAGCCGCGTATGGGTAGGGGAACATCTTTTCTTCGTGTTTTTGAAGTTCTCGTATCCAAGCTTGAATCCGCTCCCGGGCAATTGGCGAGAAAGGGTAGAACTCAAATCCAGTCTTGGCATCGCTGCTGTGGCGGACAGTCGCCAAAGTCTCGACCGGGTCGTCTGGCAACGACAATGAGATGACAACCGTTTCGCCCACCCGCGGCGCGCCGCAGACCAGCGCCGACATTCCTCGCTCGCTGATATCGAGGCTCACGCCGCGAGTAAGGGACGGTCCGAAGCGCAAGAAGCGCTGCAGCGCGACGGGAATGCTGCAAACATAGCGTAGGTCCCGCCGGCGAACGTTGAACACGCGGGAACGGGCCAACGCCCCCCGGCTGTCCACATACATAGACTCTCCTTCTGCGATTACAACCGCGGCCAGAACCGCGACCAGAACCTCTCGGGATCGAGGTCATGACCATTTCCATTGCCATTACGACGGCAAGGTTCCCCCCCAGCCCCATCCCGCCTGCAGGCTGGCGCGAATTACTCCCAGCAACTCCTCGTTATCGGCCGGCTTCTGGAAGAAAGCGACCGCGCCCGATTCGAGGGTGCGTTTTTCATTGCCCTCGGGCTCGCGAGCCGTAAGAACGATCACCGGAATGGTCGAGAGCGCCGGATACTGCTGCAGGTTTTTCAGCACGGCAAATCCGTCGCCCGCCGGCAGCCCGAGATCGAGAATGATCAAGTGCGGCTTTTCCTTCTGAGCCATAGCGATGGCTGAATAACCGTCGCAGACATTCACCGTGTCGAAGTTATTGGCTCGCAGACGCAAACTCAGGACCTGTCGGAGATCGGGATCGTCATCCACGACCATAATCTTGGCTCGATTTATGGGCTGCCTCTCGCTGTTAGTTTCCGTGCGCATGTTTGTGTTTCTCCTTTGCAGTAAAGTCATGTCTGCTCGATAGTCCTTGATGAAGTCCTTGCTGAATGATTTCGGTGACATAATCGGCAACGCCCCAGATTTGTTGTTCCAGGGGCCTCGGGTCGGGCGCCGGCGGCCCGGGGATCGTCTCGGCCGTCACGCGCAGAGTGCCGCTGGCTTTCAGTTGAGGCAGCGCGCCGACCTGGTCGCGAATGCGGTCCATCATGATGGGGACCCGCTGCATGTCGGTGGACGCCACCACGAAAAATCTTTCGACGGGACCGCTGGCGCCCATCGGCGGAAGCACCAGATCCTTGTCAACGTAGATGCATCGGCGCAAGACCTCCAGACAGCGCTCGCAGGTTTCTTTCCAGCTTCCGCGTATTGCCTTGGGAAGCGGGATCAGCTCGACGCGCACCAGCACAATGGACTCTCGCAAACGTCCCTGGAGAGCGATCACTGGGAGCAGAAGCTTGGCCAGGGAATAGAGCGGCAAGGTGAAGGAGAACGTGCTGCCGGCCCCGGGTTGGCTCGCGACCCACATTCGCCCGCCGTGCAAACTGACGATTTCCTTGGCAATGTAGAGCCCGAGACCGAGGCCAGTCCGGCTGCCATCCACCGCGTCGGGGTCCTGGTAGAGACGTTCAAACACCCGCGGAAGCGATTCCTGGGGGATTCCCCGGCCGGTGTCGATGACCGACAGGTAGACGGCCGTCGGATCGGTCTCCACCGTCGACGCTTTCACAACGACCGACCCCTGGGGAGGAGTGAACTTGATTCCGTTGTCGATGAGGTTGATTAGGACTTCGAGGGCGCGGTCGGGATCGGCATAAACGATCGGGATCGTCTGGTCGAGCACAGCTTCGAGGGCGACGTGTTTTTCGGCGGCGGTAGGCCGCATCATGGCCACCGCCTGCTGAATCAGTTCGCCGATATCGATGCAGCGCGGTTCGACGCGCAGCTTGCCGCTATCGGCGCGCGTGGCTTCGAGCAGGTCGCGGACCATGGCGTGCAATTGATTCACACTCTTGAGGACGATCCGGAGGTGGTCATTCTGGTCGGGCGCCAGCGGGCCCGCTAACCCGTCCAAGAGGAGCGTGACGTACTGGTGAATGCAGGTCAGCGGTGTCCGCAGCTCGTGCGAGACGTGGGAGAGAAACTGGTTCTTGAACTCAAGTTGCTGTTTGCGGGTGATTTCCAAGGAGCGCAACAGTCCCTGCCGTTCCACCGCATAGCGGAGGGCGCGCTCCAGCTGTTTGCTGGTGATCTCGCCTTTCACCAGATAGTCCTGGACGCCCTGGTGGACGGCTTTGATCGCCAGCACCTCATCGTCCTGGCCGGAAAGGATCACCACCGGCACATTCGGGGCCTTCCGCATGATCCGGCGAAAAGTTTCCGCGCCGTGACTGTCGGGAAGGTTCAAGTCGAGCAGCACCAGCGAAGGTGTTTCCGCGTCCAGACAGGCGAGCGCGTCGGAGAGACGGGGGACGCAGTTCACACGGATGTCGGAGATACCTTCCACCAGGCGCAAGCGTACAAGGTCCGCGTCTCCGGAGTTGTCCTCAACCAACAAGACATGTGGCGCGCCATTTTCCATCACTTTTCCTCTCGGAGCAGGCTTGCGGAGCCGAACCAGAATTCTTCAATCGATTGCATCACCAGAAAATACTCATCCAGATTTCCGGGCTTGCTGACATAGCAATTGGCGCCTAGTTCGTAACTGCGCTTGATGTCCAGCATCGCGCGTGAGGTACTGAACACCACGACCGGGATGGTGCGAAGATCCGCATCGGCTTTGACCTCCGCCAACACCGCTCGACCGTCTTTCCTGGGCAGATTCAGATCCAGGATCACCAAGTCGGGACGAACCGCATTCGCGTACTGGCCCGCGCGACGCAGAAAAGCCATGGCCTGCTCGCCATCCTGCACATCGCTGATGTGGCTCCGATACCCGCACCCGGTCAACGCCTCTCTCGCCAGAGCGACGTCGGCCGGGTTGTCATCCACGAGAAGGACCTGGGGCGGTTGCTTCATCGCCCGGGCTCCCCCCTTCTCAACGTGACGACCGGCAGGGCAAGAAGAACGTGAAAGCGCCAGGGCAGTCATCCTCAAACCTCATCCATACGCGCTTCTACCTGAGTAGCGATGAATCCATGGTCGATGAATAAATTTTGGTGAATGAATGGTCGATCAACCGGGCAGATTGCTGCACGCGCACATCTGTAATAATAATCGCTACATGGACATAGCTATCGGCACCGTCCAAATGGGCTTGAGACCCTAAAGACAACCCGTCTCCGGCAGGAGAACAGGTGAGGAATCCGCATCCGGCCATGTCCGTATAGACGTAGCTGGAGATGTTGGGACGACGGTTGCTGAGTCTGCGGTGAAACGAGCTCCAGCCTCAGCGCCTAGGGTGCTTTCATAACGTGTCGCTTGCGGCATGCCTGAAGGCATGCCCTGATACGAACCTTTGCAAGCGAACCGTATTGCACGTGATCGGCGGCGGCATGCGGAAGGAACGGCTTCTATTTTTGGTAGATGGTAGGCTGGGGGCCCTTCTCGAGCGTCTCGCGGTCCCAGATCATGCCCTCGCGGGTGAAACTGGCGAGTTCGAAATCCTGAGTAAGTTCTAGAGCATCGGTAGGGCAAGCATCTTCGCACAGCCCGCAGAACATGCATCGGCTCAGGTCGTAAGTAAAATTGACCAGCTCTTTGCGGCGGGTCTTTTCATTGCGCTCGCTGGTGACGACGATGAGGTTTTCCGGACAAACCAGAGCGCACAGGTCACAGGAAATGCAGAGGGACTCGTTGGTATCGGGATTGACGTTCAGCCGCGGCGCGCCTCGGTAACGCTCGGCTACCTGCGGCCGTTCCAGCGGATACTGCTCGGTATAGATTTCCTTGGGATCCTGATAGCGAAAGGTCACGCCGAGTCCCTGGATCAGGTCCAGCAAAAACATCTTCCGGAGGATGGCGGTGATACCCATAGCCCGACTAGGATACCACCGACGGATACAGCCAATCGTGGTTTGAATCACCGGTTCGGATCGAGACGAGCTGCCGCGAAGATAGGACAGCCGCTAGAATGGACTGGCTCGTTGAGAAGAACAGCATCTGCCACTGGGGACCGAAAACTGCACTTCGACGACAATTTCCCGAACGGACTTTCTTCGGACCGACTTGCCTCGGACCGACCTTCTTCGAACCGACTTTCCCCGGACGAGTTGTGGATGCAAGAAGCCTTGCGCTGCGCCCAGCGCGCTCTGGAGGCGGGCGAAGTGCCGGTGGGAGCGGTCGTGGTGCGCGATGGACGCGTGATCGGACGCGGATGGAATCGCAACGTCTCCGAGTGCGATCCGACTGCGCATGCCGAAATCGTGGCGTTGCGCGAAGCGGGACAAAACGTCGGTAATCACCGGCTCGTCGACTGCGAGCTGTTTGCTACAATTGAGCCGTGCGCCATGTGCGCGGGAGCGGCGGTTCATGCCCGCATCCGCCGCCTGGTGTATGGCGCCGACGACCCGAAGGCGGGCGCCGTCCATTCGATTCTACAGGTGGCGAATCACCCCAGTCTGAACCATCAGATGGAAATTCGGGGCGGGGTGCTGGCCGGGCGTTCAGCGGAGATGCTGCAGGAGTTTTTTCGGAAGCTCCGCTAGTTGATTCGGTCGTTAGTCGCTGGTCGTTAGTCGTTGGTCGTTAGTCGTTGGTCGTTAGTCGCTGGTTGTGGTCGTCGTTAGTCGCTAGGTTTTGGTAAGGGCACGGCTTCAGCCGTGCCGCTCGGGATCCGAAAGACACGGGCTTTAGCCCCTGAGGGCGGGACCGCTTGTATTGACAACTGGCGTTCGGAGAGGTGCGTGAGCGGTTGAAACGATCCGCCTCGAAAGCGGACATACCTTAACGGGTATCGTGGGTTCAAATCCCACCCTCTCCGCCATTCCTTTGAATAAAGAGGCTCACGAAGGTAGCACACTGAAACCCTCGTGCTGGAACACAGTTTCCGATGCCCAGCCCCTAAAGGGGACTCTGAATTCAGCACTACGGCATCGCTAAAGCGATGCCCTGATACGAAACCTGATACGAAACTGGAGTTTTTCAGCAAACAATACAGCCCTTACGCTGACGACGTGATCGACTTTCCCAACGTTGACTTTTCGAACACTGGCTTTCCGAGCACTGACTTTCCGAAACATGGATCACGCGTCTGCGCCTAAGCCGCACCTGGCACGTCAACTTGGGTTGTTCGACGCCACCATGCTGGTGATGGGCGGCATTGTCGGTTCCGGCATATTCATAAATCCCTACGTGGTGGCGCAACAGGTGCATACGCCGGCGTTGATCCTGGGTGCCTGGATTGTTGGCGGGGTGGTTGGAGTGGGCGGCGCTTTTATATGGGCTGAATTGGCGGCCACGCTGCCCGAAGTCGGCGGCCAGTATGCTTACCTGCGCGAGGCCTATCACCCAGCGGTCGCGTTTCTGTATGGATGGGTGTTGTTGCTCGTCATCCAGACCGGAGGCATGGCGGCTGTATCGATCACCTTCGCGCGCTACTTTGTCGAACTTACCGGGGTGCACTCTCCGGACTGGGTCGTCGCGACCGCGGCACTCGCTACTCTGACACTCATCAACTGTCTCGGCGTAAAGACCGGCGGACGCATGCAGAGCGCCCTCATGGTAATGAAAATCGTCGCTATCTCCGCCCTTGTGATCGCCGGCCTGGCCTTGAGCGGCAGGCATGTGACCATAACGACCGCAGCTGAGCGGGACTGGTCGCTGACCTCGTTTGGCGCGGCGATGGTGCCAGTGCTTTTCGCCTACGGAGGATGGCAGACGGCGAATTTCCTGGCAGCGGAGGTGAGGGAGCCGAAGAAAAACCTGCCCCGCGGGCTACTGCTCGGAGTTGCCGGCGTGGTCGTGCTGTATATCGGGGTGAACTGGGTGTGTCTGCGCTCGCTCGGGCCGCAGGCGCTTGCGGCGACAAGCACTCCCGCCACCGCTGTGATGCGGATGGCGTTGGGCCAGAGGGGTGCGACGTTCATTGCGGCGGCCATCGCCATCTCGACTCTGGGGTTTCTAAGCCAGTCGATCTTGACCGCGCCTCGCGTGTATTTTGCCATGGCCGAGGACGGCCTGTTCTTCCGCGCGATAGCATGGCTCGATCCACGCACGCGCGTACCGGTAGTCGCCATCGTTCTGCAAAGTGTGTGGACAATGGTGATCGCGCTTTCGGGCCGCTATGAGCAGATCTTGAATTACGTCATTTCGATGGATTTTCTATTCTTCGGACTGACCGCGACCACGATCTTCGTGTTCCGCCGGCGGGCCGCGCGCGGCGAGATGAATGCCATTGACGGTTATCATATGCCCGGACACCCGGTGACTACGGCGATGTTCGTCGCGATATGCTGGTGGGTCGTCGGGAATACGATCTACCGCTATCCTCAGAACAGCCTCATCGGTTTCGTTCTGCTGCTGGCGGGCATTCCCGTGTACTGGTTCTGGAGCCGGCGAGCACCGTCGCGCTCTGCCAATCCGTAATCGGATATTTCGGTAATCGTTACTTGAATCGGGGAGTGCAAAACATGAACGGTTTGCAGTCGGACGCAGTCTCGCGCTATCTGGGATGGGCGAAGCTGCACTCGAATGCGCGCTTCAACCTGGCGGCCAGCGGAGTTTTGGATTATCCGCTGGCGGAGTTGCCGGTGCACATCGAGGACCTTGAGATTGGCGGCACCGGGCCGTATGGATATCAGCCGCTGATGGAGCGATTGGCCGCGAGGGCGGGCGTGCCTAAAGAATGCGTCGTCTACACCCTGGGTACATCGATGGCAAACTTCGTGGGGCTCACGGCACTCATCCACCGCGGAGACGAGGTACTGATTGAACGCCCCACTTACGATCCGCTGCTGGCAATTCTCGATCACCTTGGGGCCAAAGTATTTCGCTTCGAACGTCTCGCGGAAAAGGGATTCCAGCTGGGGCTGGGAGAACTCGAGCGCAAACTGACGCCCCAAACGCGTCTTGTGATTCTCTGCAATCTGCACAACCCAAGCAGCGCTTTCATCGACGACAGCACGATGCGGCAGGCGGGTGAAATGGCTGCCCAGGTTGGAGCGCGCATCCTGGTGGATGAGGTCTACCTCGAGTCTATTTTTGACCAGCCCTGGCATTCCGCATTTCATCTTGGATCGAATTTTGTTGTGACCAGCAGCCTGACCAAGGCGTATGGCCTGAGCGGAATTCGCTGTGGATGGATACTGGCGCAGCCGGAACTGGCGCAGCGCATGTGGCAGGTCGTCGATTTCACCTATGGAAGCCCAGTGCATCCAGCCGAACTCCTCGCAGTGATTGCGCTCGACAACCTCGATCGCGTGCGCAATCGCGCCCGCACGCTGCTGGAAACGAATCGTAGGCTGGTGAACGAATTCCTGGCTCGACATCCGAACCTCGATTGTGAGCCGAGCCGCTTCGGGACTACTGTGTTTCCCCGGCTCAAGCTGGGCCGGGCGGACGAATTTGTGGGGATGCTGCACGAGCAGTTCGAGACTAGCGTCGTGCCAGGAGAATTTTTCGAGCAACCGCAACACTTCCGCATTGGGTTTGGCGGGGCGACGGAGATAGTGCGCGGTGGACTGGAACGGATGAGCGCGGCACTCGAAGCATTCCACCAGGTGTCCCGCTAGGCAGAGTCAGATGCTGTGGGCGGCGAGCGGGCGCATGCCTACACAACTCGCTCCGCGTCCGAGCGGGTTCTGGTTCCAGAGATGGGATTGAATATGAAATTTTAAGTGCGGCAGCGACTCCCATCTGGTCGCAGTTCTAGTTGCCGCCGGTTCCGCAGCTGCAAACGCCTCTGCCGCTTCCCAACCGCTCCATATAGTTGCACAAATTTGCCAGGTACGCTGCTTTCGCGCCGCTCAACGCGCTGTTTGCAAACGTTGATTCCGTGATTTGGAATGTGCCATCGCCAGCCGCTTGGATGTTAGTCCCCCACGCATCAATCTGGCCAGCCGGCGTCAAGGATCCGGCGTCGCACTGTGGATTTTGCGTGGGATCCGATGAAACGATCTCGATAGTTCCCGCAGGAGGTTGTTGCCCAGTCAGAGTATTTGAGGTGAGATCGTTGATCAGGGAGAGAGTACGCACCCCGTCGTTCGATATTGAGCATCCGCAGCACTCGTTCAATTCCTGATTCTGGTCGAATACATAAACCATTGCGCACAAGGTTCCGGTCGTAAGTCCGGGATTAACAAGTTGAATGGTGCTATCGTAACCGGACGCTTGCGCGTTGATAAGACTAAAGTACTGCAGGGTAACGAGTGGCATTACCGTGATGTTCACGGACGTATTAAGCCCACTTTCCTGTGCGAGGACCGTCGTTGATCCGACGGTCTGAGCAGTCACTCCGCCGCCGCTGTTCACCGTGACAACGCCCGGCTGCGTCGAACTCCAAGTTGTGATTCCGGTCACGTTCTCCGTAGTTCCATCGCTGAAGGTCGCAATCGCCTGGAGCTGTTGGCTACTGCCGAGCGTCATGGACAGTGGCGCTGGGACGATACTCAAAACGGCGGGTGATATCACGTGGAGCGGGGCCGAGCCGGTAACCCCACCGATCTGTGCGAGGATGTTTGGCGAGCCTACCTGCACAGCAGTCACCAATCCGCCGTTGCTTACGCTGGCAATGCCGGGCTGCGTCGAACTCCAGGCTACGATCGTGGTCAAGTTCTCCGTTTTTCCGTTGCTCAAGGTCGCGATCGCCTGGAACTGGCTGCTGGTTCCTGGAACCATGTCGAGCGTTGCCGGAATAATGTTCAAGCCGGTGACTGGCGATACGGTGAGGGTGGCCGACGCCGTCAATCCATTGCTGTGGGCGATGAGCTTCGTCGTGCCAACCTGCTGAGCAGTCACCACTCCGGTTGTTTGGTTCACGATAGCAATCGCCGATCCTTGAAAGCTCCATGTTGCGTTGGCGGTCACATCCTGGGTTGTTCCATCGCCGAAGTTTGCGATCACTTGAAGTTGGAGGCTACCCCCGGGAGCCAGGAATATTGTTGCCGGGTTAAGCGTCAAGCCGACTAGCGAAGCCGGAGTCACCGTTAGTTCGGCGGATCCGGTCACCCATCCGGCAGTGGCGCTGATAGTAGCGGCGCCTGCTGCCCACCCTGATGCTTGGCCGTCGGTTGTGATGGACGCCACATCCCAATCGGAGGAAATCCACGTCACCGATGAAGTCAGATCCTGCGTGCTGCCGTCGGAATATATTCCCATGGCATCAAACGCTATCGAACCACCCGTCGAAACCGATGCCGTTGTGGGTGTAACGGCGATGAGAGCCAGCGCCGGAGGTCCGACGACCACGATGGTTGATCCGCAGATCGAACCGGCACACGCACTCACCGTGGCCGTGCCAGCGCCTCCCACGCCATAGGCCGCGCCAGGATCGGTGACGTCGTTTGTAATGCTGATGGACCCCGTATCCGATGAATTCCACGTTACTGAAGCAAGCTGTTCTGTACTGTTGTCGCTGAAGGTGCCCGTGGCAATCATCTGCTGCGCGGCGTCCAGAGGAGCCGTGGGATTATTCGGACTCAGCGCGATGGAAACGAGGTTCGGTGGAGTCAGTGTGCCCGGTTCGTACAGCTCAGCGCTGGCTCGATAACCATTGGCGCCCTGGCCTCCCGCAATCAGCGCCATTCCACTATTCAGCAGGGTCGCCGTGTGGTTGTAGCGCGCCTTGTTTAGGCTGCCGGTGTAAGTGAAGGCGCCCGCGGTTGGGTCATACAACTCGGCACTGCTTAGGGGATTGCTGGTGTCAAAGCCTCCAGCGATCAGCACGGTCCCATTGTTCAGCAGAGTAGCCGTGTGTTCGAAGCGAGCGGTATTCAGGCTGCCGGTGTAGGTGAAGGCGCCCACGTTTGGGTCATACAATTCGGCGCTGTCTAACAGGCCGCCGATGCCGGTGCCACCCGCAACGAGAATCATTCCGTTGTTCAACAGCGTCGCGGTGTGATCGTAGCGTCCGGTGTTCAGACTGCCGGTCAGGGTGAATGCATCGGCCACGGGATCGTACAGCTCGGCGCTGGTCTGGGCGCTGGCTGGGTTACCGCCCGCGATGAGCACTAATCCGTTGTTCAGCGTCGTCGCCGTGTGCAAGGCGCGCGCCATGTTCAGGGTGCTGGCGTCGGTCGTGAATGTCCCGGCCGCCGGATTGTACAGTTCGGCGCTGTCCAAGGCGGAATTGTTGGAATCAATGCCGCCGGCGATCAGCACCATTCCGGTGCTCAGAAGCGTTGCCGTGTGCATGGCGCGAGCGGTGTTCAGACTTCCGGTTGAGGTGAATGTGCCGGTCGCGGGATTGTAGATCTCGGCACTGGCTACGTTGCCGCTTACGCCGATACCACCGGCAATCAGCACCATCCCATTCGGCAGCAGCGTAGCCGTGTGCTGGCTGCGCGCCGTGCTCATGCTACCGGTGGGAGCGAATGTCCCGCTCGCGGGATTGTAGAGCTCGGCACTGGCCAGAGTGCCGGTGGGACCGTAGCCTCCGGCAATCAGCACCATGCCATTGTTCAACAGGGTCGCGGTGTGATACTGGCGCGCGTTTTTCGCGCTGCCGGTCAAAACAAAACCTGCAGTGACGGTCAGTGTAGTCGAGCCGTTGATCGCGCCCGACGTCGCTCCGATCGTCGTCGTCCCTACAGCGGCCGCAGTGGCCAAACCCTGCGATCCGGGCGCGCTCCCGATCGTCGCTGTTGCCGGCGCCGACGAGCTCCACGTCGCCGTGCTCGTCAGATCCTGCGTGCTTCCGTTGTTATAGGTTCCCGTGGCCGTGAACTGCTGCGTGTTTCCCGCCGCAATCGAAGCGTTCCCTGGAGTCACCGCAATCGACACTAGTACCGGCGCCAACACCGTCAGCATGGTCGAGCCGGTAATGCTCCCTGTGGTCGCGCTGACAGTCGATGTGCCGGCTGCCACGCCGGTGGCCAGACCTGTCGAGGCGATCGTCGCCACCCCGGGAGCCAGAGAACTCCACGTCGTGGTGGTGGTCAGATCCTGCGTGCTGCCGTCGCTATAGGTTCCGGTGGCCGTGAAAGGCTGCGTGTTTCCGGCAGTAATCGAAGCGTTCACCGGCGCAACTGCAATCGAAATAAGAACCGGCGGGACTACTGTCAGCGTAGTCGTTCCCTGTATCGTCCCGGAGACGGCCGTGATCGTCGTGCTGCCGACAATCAAGCCGCTAGCCAGGCCCCCAGCGTTAATCGTCGCGATCGTCGGAGCCGACGAACTCCACGCAGCCAACTGGGTCAGATCTTGCGTGGTTCCATCGGTGAAAGTCCCGGTCGCTTTGAGTTGCTCATTCTCGCCGACCGGCAAAGACGACGAGGCCGGAGTTACCGCGATACTAACTAACGCAGGGGATACGACCGTGATCGACGCGCTACTTGTCAGCCCTTGATACGTAGCAGAAACCTGGGCTGCGCCTTTACCAACTGCAGTCACTACGCCTTGTGCAGTCACCGTGGCCAGGGCTGATTGGCTCGTCTGCCAAGTTACCGACGAACTTAAAGTTTGCTGGCTCCCATCGCTCATGTTGGCGATCGCCTGGAGTTGGCTAGTACTTCCCAGGGGCAGGGATAATGTTGCCGGAACCACGTTCACCGATAGGGCCACCGCGGGTGTCACCGTCAGGCTCGCATTTCCGGTCACCGGTCCCGAGGTCGCGCTGATCGTCGCCGTTCCGACTGCTTTGGCGAGGACCGAACCCGCCGCGCTTACACTGGCGGTTGATGGCGCGGATGAGATCCATGTCGCCGATTGCGTCATATCCTGCGTAGTTCCATCGGTGAATGTCCCGGTCGCAGCGAGTTGCTCAGTTTCACCGACCGGCAAAGAGGACGGGCTCGGACTTACCGCGATACTTACTAGCGCAGGTGGTCCGACGGTGATCGACGCGCTACCGGTTACCCCTTGATACACTGCCGACACTTGCGCCGCGCCTTTGCCCACGGCGGTCACGACGCCTTGCGCATTGACCGTGGCCATAGCCGCCTGGCTTGTCTGCCAAGTCACCGACGAACTCGACGAACTTACGGCTGGCTGGGTCCCATCGCTCATGGTGACGATGAGTTGGAGCTGACTGCTCGTGCCCAAGGGCAGGGATAATGTCGCCGGAACGACGTTCACAGAGAGTGGCACCGCGGGAGTCACGGTCAGGCTCGCATTTCCGGTCACCGATCCCGAGGTCGCGCTGATCGTCGCCGTTCCGAGTGTTTTGGCGAGTGCCGAACCGCCCACGCTTACACTGACAGATGCCGGAGCGGATGAGATCCACGTCGCCGATTGCGTCAGATTTTGCGTGCTTCCATCGGTGAATGTGCCGGTCGCGGTGAATTGCTCGGTTTCGCCGATCGGCAAAGAGACCTGGTTTGGAGTCACCGCCATACTAACCAAGACGGGTGGTCCAACCGTGATCGAGGAGCTGCCGGTTAGCCCTTGATAGGCTGCCGAAACTTGCGCAGCGCCTTTGCCGACAGCAGTCATGTAGCCTTGCGGATTGACTGTGACGATGCTTGACTGCGGCGAACTCCAGGTTACGGTTGTGGTCACGTCCTGAGTTGTTCCATCGCTCAAAGTGACAATCGCTTGCAGCTGACTGCCACTACCCAAGGGCAGGGACAATGTTGACGGAATAATGTTCACCGAGACGGGCACCGCGGGAATCACGGTCAGGCTCGCCGTCCCGGTCACGGTTCCCGAGGTCGCGCCGATCATCGCCGTTCCGAGTACTTTGGCAACCGCAGCACCTGCCACGCTTACAGGGGCAGTTGCCGGGGCGGATGAGATCCACGTCGCCAATTGCGTCAGATTTTGCGTGGTTCCGTCGGTAAATGTGCCCGTCGCGGTGAACTGTTCGGTTTGACCGAGAGGCAAAGATACTTGATTCGGAGTCACCGCGACGCTAACCAACACGGCTGGTCCGATGGTGATCGACGCGCTGCCGGTTAGGCCTTGATACGCTGCCGACACTTGCGCCGCGCCCTTGCCTACAGCGGTTACGACGCCTTGCGCATTCACCGTGGCCAGAGTTGTCGGGTATGTCTGCCAAGTCACCGACGAGCTTAAAGTCTGTTGGGTCCCATCGCTCATGGTGGCGATTGCCTGGAGCTGGCTGCTGCTGCCTAGGGGCATGGATAATATTGCCGGAACTACGTTCACCGAGACTGCGACTGCGGGCGTCACCGTCAAGCTGGCCGTTCCGGTCACCGATCCGTAGGTCGCGGTGATGGTTGCCGTTCCGACTGCTTTGGCGACCGCGGCTCCCACTGCGCTGACACTGGCTGTTGCCGGCCCCGATGAGATCCACGTTGCCGATTGCGTCAGATTTTGTGTGCTTCCATCGGTTAAAGTCCCGGTCGCGGTGAATTGCTCGGTTTCACCGATCGGCAAAGAGACCTGGTTTGGAGTGACCGCGATACTAACCAAGACAGGCTCTCCGACAGTGATCGACGCGCTGCCTGTTATTCCTTGATAGGCCGCCGACACTTGCGCGGTACCTTTGCCCGCAGCAGTCACATATCCTTGAGCGTTGACCATGGCAACAGTTGGCTGTGGCGCGCTCCAGCTCACGGTGGCGGTCATGTCCTGAGTAGTTCCATCGCTCATTGAGGCAATCGCGTGCAGCTGACTGCTACTGCCTAGGGGCATGGATAATGTTGCCGGAACAATGTTCAGCGCGACCACAGCGGCGGGCGTCACCACCAGGTTCGCCGTTCCGGTCAAGGATCCAGAGCTCGCGCTGATCGTGGTGGTTCCGACCGCTTTGGCAACCGCCGCACCTGCCACGCTTACACTCGCGATTGATGGTCCGGATGAGATCCACGCTACCGACTGCGTTAGATTTTGCGTACTTCCATCCGTGAATGTCCCGGTCGCGGTGAGTTGCTCGATTTCGCCGACTGGCAAAGACACCTGGTTTGGACTCACCGTGATACTTACCAATGCGGCCGGCCCGATGGTGATCGACGCGCTCCCCGTTAGCCCTTGATACGCCGCCGACACTTGCGCGGCACCTTTGCCGACAGCGGTCACGTAGCCTTGCATATTGACCGTGGCCGTAGCGGATTGGCTCGTCTGCCAAGTCACCGACGAACTCAAAGTTTGCTGGGTGCCATCGCTCATGGTGGCGACCGCCTGGAGTTGGCTGCTACTGCCCAAGGGTAGAGATAATGTTGCTGGAACAACGTTCAGACCAACCACTGCGGCGGGGGTCACCACCAGACTCGCCGTTCCGGTCTGGGATCCGGAGGTTGCACTGATCGTCGCCGTTCCGATTGCTTTGGCGACCGCCGCACCTGCCACGCTTACACCTGCGGTCGCCGGAGCGGAGGAGATCCACGTTGCCGACTGCGTCAGATTTTGAGCGGTGCCATCGGTGAAAGTCCCGGTCGCAGTGAACTGTTCGGTCTGGCCGACTGGCAAAGAGACCTGGTTTGGCGTCACCGCGACACTGACCAACGTGGCTGGTCCGACGGTGATCGATGCACTACCGGTTAGCCCTTGATACGCCGCTGTCACTTGCGCGGCGCCTTTGCCCACAGCAGTCACGTAGCCTTGCGCATTGACCGTGGCGATGACCGATTGGCTCGTCTGCCAAGTCACCGACGAACTTAAAGTTTGCTGGCTCCCATCGCTCATGGTCGCGATCGCCTGGAGCTGACTGCCGGCGCCCAGTGGCAGGGATACTGTTGCTGGAACTACGTTCAAGGCAACTACCACTGCGGGAGTCACCGTGAGGCCCGCGGTTCCGGTCACCGATCCCGAGGTCGCACTGATCGTCGCCGTCCCGACTGCCTGGGCGAAGGCCGCACCTGCCACGCTCACACTGGCGATTGAACCGGTCGAGTTCCAGGTCGCCGTTTGCGTTAGATTTTGCGTGCTTCCATCGGAGAAACTTCCGGTCGCGGTGAACTGCTCGGTTTCACCGACCGGCAACGAGACCTGGTTTGGAGTCACCGCGATGCTAACCAAAGTCGACGACGCAGACCCGACCGTGACCGACGTGCTGCCCGTCAGCCCTTGATACGCCGCCGTTACTTGCGCGACGCCGTCACCCATGCCCGTCACCTTGCCTTGAGCGTCTATCGTGGCTACAGTCGATTGGCTTGTCTGCCACGCTACAGCATTCAAGGCTTCCTGAGTCCCGTTATCAAAAATCCCGGTCGCAGAGAGCTGCAGAGTCGCACCCTTCGTGATGGTCTGGTTCGCGGGTGTAATTGTGATTTGTGTAAGAGTTGGATTGGTCCCACCACCACCGCCACCACCGCCCCCACCGCAGCTCACAAGCACTAAGGAAGACATGAGCATAGCGAGGACGCCGATCTTACGCGCGGCTGGATAAAGGCTCATGGCGGATTCTGGGTAACGCGGGGGAGAGACAATTCGAACTAACTACTTTGGACTATACGAACTAGACTACTCCATGGCTATTATCAATCAGAATTACACTATTTGGAGTAGCACATCAGTGGGGGGTCGAATGGGCGGTAAAGCCTGCCATTCTGCGAGGTTGAGAGGGGTGGACGCGGCTAGACGACAAACTGAAGGCCGCTGATGTAACTGGGGGATTTCTGCCCACGTTTGACAGTCCAACGCACCTGCATGAGGGTAGGAATCGAAACCGGAGAATCGAATACCTGGAAATTGCAGCACACAAACGTGGAAGTCTGGAGCGGGGACGAGCTAAGGATGCACACGCCGCCATTGCTCAGATTGTGAATGCGACAGTCAAATTCCTTGGGTCCCTTGGGCTCGGTACCCGCGGCCGGCCCCGATCGCAGACTGCGTGCGTGCACTTCGAGCACTTGCGGAAACCGCTCGTGCTGACGTCGTTCTCCATCGGGGAGGTAGCTCACAGCTTCACATCATGCCCGAACTTACAGCTTCCGTAAACTCCTCAATCGGACTAGTGCGCGGGGCTAAATGTCAGATGAGCAAAACTCAATTGTTTGACCTGGATCCGGCAAGCTTCCCGGCAATTCCAGAACGCGTGGAAACCTTCATTTTCACCATTACCAAACGCAGAAACGCCTTGACGGTATTTGGGCTAATCTTCATGCGGGTGGCGATCTCTTTGCTGGTGAGGCCTTGCAGCAGGAACTCCACGGTTTCGCGTTCGCGCTGCGTCAGATCGAAGCGTTCAGACAGTTCTGTGAGTGTTGTACTGCCGGCCGCGTCACGCTCCAGCAGCACGGCGAATGCGGGTTGCGGAGAATAGTGGCCATTGCAATCGACTTGAAAGCTCTTGCAGATGTAGCGGCGTTTACCCGACTTAAACTCTTTTACGAAGGCCCTTCGTTCCTGATGCTGATGGTCGAGGAGGGTGGTACGGACCCGATCGGCAAGAAACACTCTGGGTTGCTTGATCCGGTTCGCCTCACTCGGAAAACAGAGGATTTGCAAGGCGGGATCGTTCGACGCAATTAGATTCAATTCCCCATCCAGCAGCAAGAAGCCGTTGTTGCTTGGAGCCATGGACACGGTGCTCTCCTGTGGTTTTAAAACGGCTTGACCCGGTTGAACTGCGATCACTCAGACAAGCTCTCGGATTCCGGTTTGAGGCGGGGGGGAGTGGCACTCAGCAGCCACGACCATAGCCCGAAATTCCGTAAAAACAGTATGTGTCGTAATCCATGCCTTTGTCAATAGGAACTCGAACAGATAAATGAAAATGGGCGTGGACATTAAGGTCAGTACGTTCGCACTACTCCATATGTACTACATCGATTGCCCTAAACTCAAGCCCTATCTAAACCCGTGAACTAGCCCAATAGTGGGATTGCTGCCGTGGGGGTCTCCGTAGTTAACTAGCCTATGTCTCGGCTTTCCCTGGCTGGTGCTCCCCTAACTTTAGCTATGGAAGGAAGGGTCGAGTTGCGCGACATTCGCGACACTCATCCTGCCGCAACACTGGAGTGGCGGTGAACGCGAGCTGGCGAAGATGCGGTATCTGCGGTATCTATGGAGATTGCCAGTGCGGCGTTCTCCGCAAGCCGCATCCAACGAGATGAACTTGCGTATCCAGTGCGCGGTTCATGCGCACGGAACTGAGGCGGTAATGCGTAGGGGTACTACAGCAAGGTTCGACCGCAGCGCAGGTGGTTCGCGAAGACGGTCGATTCGCGAACTGCTCGCTGGCATTCGAGGCGGCGCGCGCCTCGCGGTCGCAATCGGCCTGTTGGCCTGCTTGGGCGGTGAAGGACTCAAGGCGCACGCCGATCCACACAAATTAATCGTTCAGCGTTCGACCCGTGCCATTCCGCATAAGTTTACGGTCCATCCAGATGAAGCAACTGTCACGGTAAATTCAACTCAGCGTTTCGAAGTCACCGACGCCCAAGGAAATCCCGTCGCCGTGCACTGGAATGTCTCGGGGATCGGCTGTTCTGGCGCGGGCTGTGGGTCCATCGACGACCAGGGAGTCTACCGGACACCCTCTTCGCTTCCGCAGCCGCGCATCGTTACCGTGGAAGGCGTTCTGGTTTCGGACCCCAATTACTCTGTATTGACGCAGGTGGTGCTCAAGGATCCCGTCACCGTTGCTCGGAGTGCTACTCCTGGCCATGTTGCTGCCGCGACCATGCAACCGTTCGCAGCCCCAGAAATTGGAAGGCAGAGCCTTCCCAAGAATGCCGGATTACCCCCGCTGCCGGATGCGGTTGCCGCTGCTCCAGGGGTGGGAAGACGGAACCTTGGTATCGGTGCCGCATCGCCGCCGCTGCCGAATGTAGTTGCGGCAGCCCCGGCGGTTGGAAATCAGGGTGCCCGCAGCTCGGAATTGCCAGCGCCCAGTGTGGTTGCAGCGGCTCCGTCAGTCGAAACACAGAAACTCGCTCGCGGCTCCGAATTGCCAATGCCGAGCGTGGTTGCCGCGGCTCCGTCAGTCGCAACACACAACCTCGCCCGCAGCGCCGATTTGCCGACGCCGAATGCGATTGCCGCTGCTCCGCTAGTCGCAACGCAGAACCTCGCTCGCAGCACCGCATTGCCAATGCCGGGCGTGGTTGCCGCTGCTCCGTCAGTTACAACCCAGAACCTCGCTCGCAGCGCCGATTTGCCGATGCCGAGTGTGGTTGCAGCAGCTCCTCCGGTTGAAACAAACCGGGTGGAAACAAAGAAGACCGCCCGCAGATCCGAATTGCCAACGCCGAGCGCGGTTGCCGCATCTCCGTCAGTTCTTACATTGGACCTCACCCGGAGCTCCGAGTTGCCAACGCCGAGTGTGGTTGCCGCAGCTCCACCGGTTGGAACACAGAAGCTCGTCCGCAACACCGAATTGCCCCCGCCGAGCGTGGTTGCCGCTGCCCCCTCAGTTACACCGCAGAATCTGGCCCGCAATGTCGAATTGCCGACGCAGCCTGGGATGGCTGCTGCTCCGCCGGTTGGAACGCCGAGGCCCGCCCGCAGCGCCGAAGGGCTGCCGTCGAGTGTGATTGCCGCGGCGCTTCCGGTCGGAACACAGAATCCCGCACATAGCTCCGAATTACCACCGCCGCAAATGGTCGCGAGCCTCGTGACGCCGGCTTCTAGCCCGGTCTCGACCGTCGGGAGAACGCAACATTTAACGGCCGCTGGAGTCGGAAGTCGGAACATTCCCGCCGGTGCGGCGTTACTGCCGATGCCCGACATGATCGCCGCGGCCCAGCCGGGCGCGGACGCGTCCGAGCAAACTGGCCCCGTGGTCACCTACCGGGATGGCCAACTCACGGTGAATGCGGAGAACTCAACTTTGGCCGCAGTGCTGAAATTGATTGCAGAAAAAACTGGCGCGGTGATCGACCTACCGCCCGGATCCGGTCAGGAGCGTATTTTTGAACACGCGGGGCCAGGACAACCGAACGATGTGCTGGAGCGGCTGCTCAACGGTTCCGCTTTCAATTTCATCATCGTCAGTTCGCCGCAACACGCAGATCAGCCGGCAGAGGTTTTGCTGTCGTTGCGTGGACCGGAAGCGCCTGTCGTTGCGTCGGTCCAACCGAGACCGATGAACATCCCTTTACCCACGGCACCGCCATCGACGTCGTCTGGAACGCCCCTACCGGTTGTCGATCTCACGGTCCCGGAGAATGCAGGGTCAATGTCTCCGGAGGCTCTCGGGGACATGATGAGGCAAAAGCGCGATGAGTTGCGCGAGAAATTTCAAAGCATACCACCACAATGACGACGATCCCCCATCATGGCTGGGCTGCGATGCCCGGCGCTTATTAAGGTTTTGGCTAGGCCGCGGGTGTACCGGTAGAGTGCTTCGCGACCATACCTAATTCTCCCCCAGATCCAAATCTCCCCCGCGCACCACAAAGCACCACAAATCAGATGGAGGACCCAACAACAATGAAGAAGCTCGGATTTTTGATCTTGCTGACGGCTATGGCCGCGATGCTCGGGGGAGCTGCCCAGGCTCAATACGTGGACAACAGCGTGTTTTTCACCACCTACTATTCAGGGAACGGTTTAACCGGCGCTCCGGATGCAACGCTGCGTGTCATCAACGATGGCGGTTCCACTGCCGGTAACTTGTATGCTGACATCTATGTGTTCGATGACAGCGAGGAGTTGACGCAGTGCTGCTCTTGCTTGGTCACGCCAGACGGCCTGCTCTCGGAATCGGTGAAGTTGAACCTCACGGCCAACCCTCTTAGAGGCATTGTTAACAACCGTGGCGTCATCAAGGTCGTTTCGTCTACGACCCCTTTCGTCGCCCCGACTTTCGCCACCGAGTCACCGTCCGCCGGACTGCGGGTGTGGATGACCCACATTCAGGGAACCAAGGTCACGCTTTCCCCGGGGAACCCAGTCGTCCCCGTGGTATCGGGTCCGTTCTTCATTACCGAAACTCTGGCCGCCGATTCGAACCTTGGGCCGGGGGAACAAGGGCTGATCGAGAATCTGTGCAAGTTTGACTATCTGCTCAGCGGTAAACCCTGCACCTGCCAGCCGGAAGATTACGACTTCTAGTCTTTTCCGGCTTGGTAGGTGGTGAAACCTCACCAAACCTGGCCCCGTCGTCTCTATCGGGATGGCCAACTCACGATTGCAGCGCGGGGCCAGGACAACCTTTAGGACAACCCGACGATTGCTGAGAACGGTTGCTCAACCGTTCGCTTTCAATTTCCTTTTGTGAATTTCCCTGCAACGGCGCGGAGTCGAGACACTTGGACTACTCCATAAGGAGTAGCTCTCAGTGTTTCTGTCGGTGGCTAGGCCAGGTGGGTACTTGTAAAGAAAGACAGACAGATTAGAGTGCCGTGAGCGCCCACAGCTGATCCTCCCCCCAGCGCAAGGCGCGCAATACAGCACAATTTACAAGGAGGATCCACCCAATGAAGAAGTTTGGATTTTTGATGTTCCTGCTCGCTATTGTCGCGATGCTTGGCGTAGCTGCCCAGGCTCAAGGCGCGCCTTACGTCGACAACAGCGTGTTTTTCACAACCTACTATTCCGCTAACCAGGCCAACGCTCCGGATGCAACCCTGCGCATCATCAATGATGGCGGCGCCACCTCTGGTAACCTGTACGCGGACATTTTTGTGTTCGATGACAGCGAAGAGTTGACACAGTGCTGCTCTTGCTTGGTCACGCCCGACGGTCTGCTTTCGGAATCCGTGAAGTTGAACCTCACGGCCAACCCGCTCCGGAACA
>Ga0182024_10002959_pt1 | contig 41342 bp, 37 predicted proteins | sample P32metaG_FD_120480 | JGI IMG/M metagenome (GOLD analysis project Ga0182024, IMG submission 120480) | Permafrost microbial communities from Stordalen Mire, Sweden - P3-2 metaG (Illumina Assembly) | ecosystem: Environmental > Terrestrial > Soil > Wetlands > Permafrost | place: Sweden: Stordalen...
GTGGCCGTGGTATCGGCCATACTTGGCATGGCCAACGGAGCCTCAGCCCTGATTCTTCGCTGGAAGGTTCAGTTTGCCTGCGCAGTCGTGTGGTGGGTGGCGGCTGTGACTACGTGCTTTGGCACCCATGCGCAGAGCATGATCGTGTTTCTGGTCGCCATCTTTCTCTGCCAGATCGTGTTCGGCATCTACGGGGTGATCGCCGAAGCGCAGGAGCGCAAACGGCGCGGTCCAATCCATGCCTGATTTGCCCGAGCTCAATCCCGTGGTTCACGGCAGACTGCGACTGGCCCTGCTTTCGCTGCTCAGCGGCGTGGAAGAGGCGGAGTTTACATGGCTCCGCGCCAAGACTGAGGCCACAGACGGCAACCTGGGCGCGCAATTGCTGAAGCTCGAAGAAGCCGGGTACGTGGCTGTCGAAAAGAAGTTCGTGTTGCGCAAGCCGCAAACCCTCTATCGCATCACCGAAACCGGCCGCCAAGCCCTCACCGAATACGTCCAGGCATTGAAACAATTGCTTGGCCCAGCCATCGATGCGTAGAGCGTGCTTCATAATTGGCCTTCGTGAGCCGCAAAGTTCCTGGGCTCCGGCTTGTTGCCGCATCCCACACGAGTCCTGGCTATCTTCGGGGTATTTATGAAACACGCTGTAGCAACATTTCCTGAACCTTGTCCTCACAGCGCTCGGTCAATCTTCGATCACTAATCCGATTGCAACTGCGTGTCCAAATGCAGTCGGAAGTTCCACTGCCCGTCTTCTCCTCAGAAGACAATGATTTACTTGAGCAAGAACAGCATGGAGCCTTCCGCTGCACACATTAACCAAGGGGTAGGAAATCGTTTCGGGAAAACATCCCAGAGTTGCTGGGAATATGTCCTGAATCGGTAAATCGTCTGGCGATGATCCGCCACACTCGTCAGCGCGTTCGCGCGAGCAAAGTCTGATAGGGATCGAGTACGACCTTGTGTGTGCCCGCTGGAGCAGTCAGATGGAATTGAGTTTCCGGGCCGTCCGCGAACACCCGCCCCAGCAACACGTTTTTACCGGATACCGACGCGTACACCGGAACTGCAGTCACCAGGTTCTCGGAGGCTGATTTCTGCAGGATGGTCCCGGTGACCGTCGTCGAGTCTGCTTTATTGGCATACTTCACCTCGTGCAACTCGAAACTCGGAATCGAGGTGCCGTTTACCCATCCCTGATAAAACCAGCCCAGCGATTTCCGGCCCTCAAACCACAAAGAAGGTGGCAACTCCTCTTCAAATACCCCGAACAACTCCTTGGTTGTGACCGCTTTCCCCTGGTATCGCTCTCTGAATTTCCGGAGCGCGCGGACAAAGGGCTCGTCAGGAGGTGGTGCGCTCCGAACACCTCGAACCCGGGCACCAGTCTTCAGTTCGGCATCACGCATCATGTAACGCAGCATATGGAAAAGCCACGTGCCCCGGCCATAACTGATGGCCTCATAGCCAGCGGGAAATTGAGAACAGGAAAGCCTGCTCCCGAATGTCACTGGCCCTGCTTCCATCAACGGCACGCCGCCTTTGTTCTTTTGCAAAAGGTCGTCGCGATATTTGTCCATGGCCATGCGAAATCGCGCGGGATCTTCAGACTCGAGCATCATTAACGAACTATAATTGGCCAGAGCCTCCATCATCCATTGATCGTGATAACTACTCCAGGTAACCAAATCACCCCACCATTGATGCGCAGTCTCGTGGGCGATGACTTGGTTGCTCAGCGTTTCGTTCACCGCGCTCATGTGTAATTGCGATTTTTCCTCCCTCGTCAAAAACGAAAAACTGGAAAGATAGATGAGCCCCGGCCACCCCTGGCTCGACGTCCCGGGCATCTGCGTCAACGCCAGGCTGGCGTAAGGATATGGACCAAAACGGCTGGCAAAGAATTCAACGGCACGGGCCGATTTGTCGGCCACCAATTGTGCATTGCGGGCAGGAGAAGGTTGGAGTGGTGCGATCGACAAAGGCTTCGGATGAATGTCAGGGCGCCCAGACAAATCCGGGATCTCTTCTTCGGATCTCGGAGCGGGGAACGTATGCTCCATTCCTGAGCCGGCATAGGCTGCCACAGCGACAGAACCCGTCCGCGCCTGCACTCGCGTGTACTTGCCCAGATTGAACCCCGCCAATGGGATGGGACGCTCGGAAACCCAGCGTGTCGCCTGCTCTCCGGGCTGCGCATTTGCGGCCGGAGTCGAATTGCCTGCAGCGGTTGGTGGCAGTGTCTCTTGCCGTTTGCCGGTCGCCAGCAGTGTCCAACCTGCGGGATAGTGGAATTCCAGATCGAAGTTCGACATCGCAATTCCGCGGTTCGGATACCAGATGCCACGGGCCCCCACATACATCAATCCTCCTCCGGCTTCCGACAATACTGCTCCTCCATAAACGAAGCGCAATTCCATTCGTTGCCCGGCATGGAGCGGTTCAGGAAAGACCACGGCCACCAGATCATTCCCACGGCGCGCCAGCCGCGTACCCTCGACCGCCGGGTTATGAATGAACTCCACCGGATGCCCGTCGGCTTCCACTTGCTGAATCTGCAGAGATCTCGACAGCTCAAATAGCAGTGCGCGGGGTCCTGCCTGCAGCACATTCAACTGCAGCACTGCATCCGCATGAATTTCGGTCAGGGGCCTTACTTCCGCCCGAATCTTGTAGTTGGATACGTCAATAATGTCACCGGCGCTTCCTTGCTCGAGAACTCCGTTTCCTGTCTGGGCACTCGTCTGTGCTTTCTTGGGAGAAAACGATGTCCAGACGTCGTAATAATTCTCCCCACCGACCGCTTTAAGTTGGCCTGCCCATATCTGCTCTGGCGCAGTCGAATCGAAGTAAAGATCGAAGATCCCGAGTTTGGGGTTCTGAACCCGCGCATGCAGCATGCGATCGTCGTTTGCCGCGGGTTCAATCGATGCGGGCGGGCCGCCTTGCGGGCCGGGGAGGAATCGGCTGAAGCTTATCAGGAGTTGCAGAGCATCTTCTTCCGCCAGATTGCGGGCACTTTCATTCCATTGCGCGACGAATTCCTCAGTGTGTTCACCGGGCCTGAGTAGCGGCTGCAAGTCGCGAAACGTATCGTCGTTGAAGCGGAAATATGCAATGAGAAATGTTTCTTCCAGGATGGCAGCGCCGGTGAACAGCGTCATGGATGCGCGCTCCGTCTGATCGGGCGGCATGAGCAGCACCTCACCCTCTCCCTCAAAAAACGCACCGGTGACACGTCCCACTACGTCTTCGGTGAAGGCGATGGTGCCATCATTTAATGTGATATGCAGGGCCGCGCGATTTAGGGAGGCATCTCGTACGTGATACACGCGCGATTTGTCGAGACCCACGCTGCCCAACTGCAAATACAGCGCTTCCGCCGGCCCGCTGTGGAGTGCCGGTGTCCCTCCCACGACGCTGAGGGCTGACACGGGCGTCGCGCCAGTGCCCGCTTGACCCCAACCCTGGGCCATTGCAGGGATTGCCAGCACCAACGGCACCAGCGGTAGCAGACCACGTCGAATGTAACTGATTACCTTGGTCACCTGCGGGTTCGCCCTCGGTGCCCTAGAATGCGCTATAGTGCGGGCCTCTGTCATCATCTTATTCTTCTGGTCGATCTCCTTCTTTTCGATTGCCGCCGCCGTGCGCGCATCGGCGGAGGTCATCCACCTGAAGAACGGCTGCACCATTTGGGCCGAGCATGTCCATGAAAATGGAGCTCACCTCGAATACGATATCGGGGACAACTCCTACGCCATCCCTAAGTCGACGGTCGACCACGTTGAGGCCGGAGGCATTCCTCCCGTATCCATATCTTCAAGCACTGCAGCCGGATCTACCGGCAAGGATTTGCCCGACGCCCCCGTCTTCGAACCCGCCGACAACCTCAAAGACGATCTGAAGAGCATTTCCGAACTCACCGACAAGATCATTCACGGCGGCAGTGTGGATAAGGATGCACTGACGGATCTTGAACACCAAGGGAATGCCAGCCGAACCGCTGCCGCTTATTACGTTGCGGGCAAGCACGAATTCGATCATCAAAATTTCACTAAATCCCGTACTTATTTCGAAACGGCGTTGCATTTCGATCCCGACAACCCGGCGATCCTTAATTACTACGCAGCGCTCCTGGTTCGGACCGGGAATGCAGCCGAAGCCCTGCCGTATGCCGAGCATGCCGCACGCCTTGCGCCCGACTCGCCCGATGCACTCGCCGTCCTGGGATACGCCCAGTTTGCCACCGACCACGATCGGGAAGCCATACTCATCTGGAAACGCTCTCTCGAACTGCGTCCCGATACCACGATCCAGCAATTCCTGGCCAAAGCAGAGCGGGAAGCCAGCGCCGAGGCCGATTACTCGCAGCGCGAGAGCAGCCATTTTACTCTGCGCTACGAAGGCAGGCAGACACCCGAATCGTTTCGCGGCCAATTGATCGCCACGCTGGAGTCAGAATACGACGATCTCGTGCGTGAACTAGGCATCGCCCCTCGCAGCAGTATTGCGGTCGTGCTCTACACCGATCAGACATTTTTTGACGTCACCCAGGCGCCCTCGTGGACTGGCGCCGTCAATGATGGCAAGTTGCGAATCCCTGTGCAGGGTCTGAGTTCAGTCACGCCGGAGTTGGCACGCGTGCTCAAACATGAGTTAGCGCACTCCTTTATCAATCAACTCTCCGCCGGACGTTGCCCGCAGTGGTTGAATGAGGGCATCGCCCAGGCAGTGGAACCCAAATCGCTTTCCTCGAACGGACGCCGGTTGGCTGAACTCTACCGGACGGAACATGAAATTCCCTTCAACGCCATGGAAGGCAGCTTCATGCGTTTCTCCGGGATGGAAGCATCGCTAGCCTACGATGAATCGCTCGCCGCCGTGCAATACATCAACGACACCTACGGCATGAGTGACTTGCAGCGCATTCTGGAAAGGCTTGGACAGGGCAGCTCCACCGAAGCCGCCCTTCGGGCCACCATCCACTCTGATTACCGCCAATTGGACGATGAAGTCGGAAAATATCTCATCAGCAAATACGGCAATTAGTTCTCAGCCCGCACCTTCGTGCCGCGCCTCTTAGCCGGGAGGCTTGGCTCGCACCGCCGATCCATGGTACCTTCCCCAACTACTGCCGCGATGCGCTCGTTCTTCAATTCCGAAAAACCACTGCCGCCTGCACCTTTTCCAGTGCCCGCCAAGGTTCCGGAACTCAACGACGCGGAGTTGGCAGCGCTCTATTACGGTCAGCGTATGGGCGGAGACTTCTATGATTTCATCCGCGTAGCGCCGAACCGGGTCTTGTTCGGCCTGCTGGATGTCGCCGGCCGTTTCGAAGAGAACCGCGGGATCATTTCTGCCACTCAAGATACTTTCCGCACGCGGGGAGCCGAGTTGCTTGCGGGCCAGGACATCAACGAAGCTGAAGCGATGACTGAGTTGTATATTGAGCTAAACCGCACTGTTCTCAGCAGCAAAAGTGGTCTGCGAGCTTGCCCCGCCTTTGTCGGCTGCTACAACGAAGACTTGGGGGTGGTCTGCTACTTCAACGGCGGCCATACTCCTGGACTGGCGCGTGATGGCACCGGCGTTAGCGAACTGCCGGCAACTGGCCTGCCGCTGGGACTCTTTTCGCATGCGACTTGTGACGCCCTTATGGTTGCTTTGGATCCGAGTGCGGTCCTCCTGCTGGCTTCCCGCGGAATCGTGGAAGCTAAATGCCGGGGCGAGGAAATGGGGATGGCAAGACTAAAAGAAAATTTTCATGGCACGACCGCCGCAACCGCCAAAGAACACTGCCTCACCGTCCTCGACCAGGTCAAAGAGTTCATGTGCGCAGCCCCCACCCACGATGACGTAACCGCTCTGGCTCTGCTTCGTGCGGCCAAAACCGCCAGCAAGAATATCTAGCAGCAGCTCCCGGACAAGCCGTCTGCGCCGATCGAAAAGAGCATTCAGCAGAGTGTCAGCGCGTTTTCTTCTTTCGCATCGGCTTCACCGCCGGCTGCTGTTTCATGCTTGGCGCCAGCTCCTCCGCGGTCGAAAATATCGGCTCGATGTCCGTCGGGATCTCCTGCAAACTGTCCAGGGTTCGTTTCAACGGGGTTCTCACAACCGCAAGTTCATCCAGCATTTGTTTGGCACCGGCATAATCGCCTTGTGCTTCCAGGGTCAGCAGATCGTGGTCCAATTCTGCCACGGCCAGTTTGATCTTATCCAGGTCCACCGAAAACGTTCCGTCCGCGTGTTCAACGTAGGCCCCTTTGTCGGTGAAGAAATTGAATTGCATTGCCATTCCTTTGCCATGGGCGTCGTTCAGCCCAAAGCGAAGCGTCCGGAACGATGAAGCCAAATAGGTGGTGTAGAGCTGGCGTTGCGCAGCTGCGTCGGAAGGCAAGGTGTCTCCTAATCCCAGGTCTTTGGCATGGTCCATCATGTACTGCAGCGCGAATAATCCGGTTACATCTGCCTTGGCTTCTTCGATCGCGCTATAGATTTCTTTCAATTCCGCACGAACCGTCGTATCCCTGCCTTGAACGTTGATCTGATGTGGCCCCAGCCCATGCATCAGTTCATGAGCGAGAATGTGGGTGAAAAACAGTTCGAAATTCACATCCACCAGGGCCGATTTCGATAGAGTCCGCCGTGCAATCGGCAGCAATACGCTACGGAATTTCGCTTCCTGGATGTTCTTCAACATCACTCTCTTGCTGCCTTTTTGCTGCACGATGCGCTCGTCGTTGGGAAGATTGTAGGCAGCCGTCTGTACTCCATGAGCGCCGTCTCCCGTAGCCAGGATCTGGTCCACCACTCTTATCGCAGCCGTCGTGCCCAGCTTGGAATTGCGATACTGGGGGTCGATCGGCAGGTTGTCTTCGATGTGCTGAAGCAGACGCGAGAATGTCGAGAGCTTGGCCGTCTCTTCCTCATCCCGAACGTTTACATACGCTTCAAAAGCCGCTTTGTAACCGAAGATTTCATCGTTGTAGGTCTCGTATGGACCGATGGTGATGTCCAGTGGCGCATCCAGGTCCATCCAGCTCAGATCGCTCTCGTAGTAGTCGTCGGAAAGAAACGCATCTGCTCGCAAGTTGAGGAACTTTTTCAGCGATCCGTTGTCAGTCAGAGCAGCAGCTTCCCGCAGCAAGTTTGCGGCCTGGGTCAGGTCTTCTTTGTATTCCTCGCTGTAGGGAACGGAGATGAGCTCCCTATTCGCGGTCGAAGCAGAGCTTCTCGCCGAGGAGCTTTTCGGGCCTGATTTTTGCGGCTCCGTTTGTTCCTTCCACCGGATCACCGAGAAGAACCCCTTGGCCTCTTTCTGCTGATCTTCCGGTAACATCGCAACCCAACTCTCGAAATCCTGTTTGCTCATGTTCTCGGGATAAAAATTGGCGCCCGGCAACTTCCGTGGCGGCACGCCGGGCAGGAAAGCCCTGTACTCGTCGATATCGGACCAGGGCCCTTTGTTGAGCCAGAAATAGTGCAGTCGCGCCTTGCCCACCGGGGTAGTGTCTTTCTGCAGCCAGGAATACAGCGCGATATTCCCGCTCCACATCTGCCGCAGGAATAAGTCATTCAGGATGCCGGCCGCTTCAATGAGCTTCACCAGTGCTTGCTGGTCTCCCGGCGACAGCTTTGACGTGTCCACTCGCAACGGGGTGGGCGCAAAGCGGCTTGTCATTTTTTCCAGTTGGGTTAGGCCGGGTGCCGTCGCGCCGCTTTTCTGTGCGTTGGCTGTAATGGCGACACCCCCAATCACAAGCATAAACAGAACATAGCCGATGCCAAGCTTCATTCTCTCCCCTTTCCCATGTCGCCAGTATTGGCGCGCCATCAAACAAAAGCCGATCATGATAACAGGAGATGCGCTGGTAATGGGCGGAGTTTCAGAGGTACAATTTAGCGAGGCCGCTCCCAGCCTGCAAAAGCCAGGCTGCGTTACGGCTGGAAACTCCTATGCGAAAATTACTCCCCTGCTGCTTGCTCGGTGCTCTCGTTGTCATTCCCGCGGCTCTCAGTGCCGATACGATTGTCGAAGAGATTATCGCCCGTGTAAACAACCAGATCATCACCCGCACGGAATACGAGCGTAGCAAGGAAGAACTGAGACAGGAAGCGCGGCAGCAGGACTCTGTCAATGCGGACAAAATTATCGCCGAGCGGGATAAAGACGTCCTGCGCGACCTTATCGATCAGCAGTTGCTGCTGGAGAAAGGCAAAGACCTGGGGATCACTGCCGACACCGAAGTCATCAAGTGGCTCGATGACATGCGCAAGCAGATGAAGCTGGACAGCATGGAAGAGCTGGAAAAGGCAGCCACCTCACAGGGCATCTCTTTCGAAGACTTTAAGCTGAACAAGCGCAATGAGATCATCACCCAGCAGGTCATCGGTAAAGAAGTTGGCTCCAAGCTTTCCATAAGCAAAGAGGAAGAGCAGCAGTTTTATGATCAGCACAAAAGTGAGTTGGAGCGGCCCGAGCAAGTCAAGCTCAGTGAGATCCTGATTTTCACCGAGAAGAAGGGCGCCGCGGCCAATGCCGCGGAGGATCCTGAGCTGGTTGCAGCGGCACAAACCAAAGCCAACGATGTGCTCGCCCAACTCCGCAAAGGCGCAAGCTTCGAAGATATCGCCAAGAAGAACTCTGACGGGCCCACCGCGGCGCAAGGTGGCGACCTCAGTTACTTCAAGCGGGGCGACATGTCCCCACAGCTTGAGACCCTTACTTTCGCAATGAAGAAGGACGACGTGACAGACGTCGTGCGCACCAAACAGGGCTTCGTCATTTTGAAAGTGACCGATCATGTGAGCGCTGGCATCCCTCCCATGAGCGAAATCGCATCCAAGATCCAGGATGCCGTTTACATGCAGAAACTCCAGCCCGCGCTGCGTGACTATCTCAAGAAACTGCGCGAGGACGCATTCATTGATTACAAGCCAGGGTACGTGGACTCCGGACGCAGTGAAAACCAAACCAAGCCAATCGAAACTACAGCCAAGGATGCAACCGCGAAAGAACTCAAGAAAAAGAAGAAGAAGTTAGGCATACTCTAGGTTAAGCTGGCGAGTTTGGGATAGAACGAAAGACCGCGGCGGCTTCTTATCTGGTTCCCGGCTAACATGCCATGAAAGAATTCTTCTTGTCCGAGTGCGCCCAGTACGAAAACAAAATCATCACCTCCAGCTTCGTCGTCGTCACCAAGCAGGTGAAACCCAAGAAGACCGGAGAGCCGTATCTCGCGCTCAGTCTCGGTGATCGTTGCGGACAAATCGAAGCCAAGATGTGGGACAACGTCGAAGAGGCCCTCGACGCCTTCGAGCAGGATGACTTCCTCAAGATCAAGGGCTTGGTTAACAAATATAAAAATCGTTTTCAGATCACCATCCACAAGGTCCGCAAGCTAGGCGACTCTGAAATAGATTTTTCCGATTATCTTCCCAAGACTACCAAGAACATCGATGAGCTCTGGCAAACCCTCGCCAGCTTCGTCGCCACATTTCAGGACCCCCATCTCAAGAATTTGGTGGAAGCTTTCATGCACGACCCTGAGATTGCGCAGGCTTATCGCAATGCTCCCGCCGCCAAAACCCTCCATCATGCTTACATCGGAGGCTTACTCGATCACGTCGTGTCCCTGTGTCGCTCCTGTGATCTGGTCTCCCGCAATTATCCGCAGATCAATCGCGATCTGCTGCTCACCGGCGCTTTCCTTCACGATATCGGCAAAATCCACGAACTCACTTACAACCGCTCCTTTTCTTACACCACGCGCGGCCAGTTGCTGGGACACATGATCATCGAGCTGGAAATGTTGCAGGCAAAGCTTACGAGCCTGCCTACCTTTCCGCCCGACCTCAAAGTTCTGATCGAACACCTCATCATCAGCCATCACGGGCAATACGAGTTTGGCTCTCCCAAGCTTCCCATGTTTCCCGAAGCGCTCATGTTGCATTATCTCGACGACCTCGACTCCAAAATGGAAAGCGTGCGCGCCCAATTCGAACGCGAAGCCAGCTCCGAAGGCGCTTGGACGGGCTACAATGCCTCCCTCAGCCGATCGTTACTCAACTCGGCGAAATTTCTAGAGCCGAAAAGTCCGGGCGACAAAAAGCCTTCCTCGCCCGCCGCCTATTCTGGCGGAGCTGGCTCGCCTGATGAAAAATCTAACCCCAAATTTTGAATGCTGGATTTTACTCGCTTCCGCGTCCTCACCTTCGACTGTTACGGCACGCTGATTGACTGGGAGTCTGGCATCTTCGCCGCCCTACGCCCAATCCTCGCCGCGCACGACAAGAATCTGCCTGACTCCACGCTTCTCGAACTCTACGCCGAACTGGAAGCCAAAGCCGAACTAGGAGCATTCCGGCCTTATCGTGAAGTGCTGCAATCGGTTGTGCGCGGTTTCGGCGAGCGCCTCGGATTTACTCCCACCGCTGCTGAAGTTTCCTATCTGCCTGATTCGCTGGCCAACTGGCAGCCATTCCCCGATACCATTGCTGCCCTTCGCCAGCTCAAGACTCGCTATCAGCTCGCCATCATCTCCAATATCGACGACGAGCTTTTCGCCAATACCGCGTCCAAGCTTGAAGTGAAATTCGACCGCGTCATCACTGCCCAGCATGCCGGTGCTTATAAACCTTCGGTTCGTATCTTCAAGCTGGCGCAGGAACAAATCGCAGTCGCACCCGAACAGTGGCTTCACGTCGGCCAGAGCATCTACCACGATGTGATTCCGGCAAAGTCGCTGGGCATTGCGACCGTTTGGGTGAACCGCCCTTCCCCTCGTCCCGGCGCTGGCGCCGCCAAAGCTGCCTCATCCCATGCGGAGTTGGAAGTCGCGGATTTACTGACATTGGCAGACCTCGCAGGATAGGAAACGATATAGAGAAGAGGGCAAAACACACCTCACCGAAAGAGTCCGGGTACGATTCGCACAATGAATCCGATCGCTCTGTACTTCGCGTCTGGCGAATCACTCTGCCTCGGTGCGGTCTTGCTCTTGCGAATGATGGCTATTTTGCCGTTCCTGAGGAGCCGCTGGCGATTGCGATCGCGGAATCTTGCAGCATGGCTTGCCTTGGCGATGATCGTGATGGCTTGTCCGCCATTTGTGTGGGTCGTTGATGCGATCTTCCTGGCGGTATTTGCGCTGTGGCTCATTGCGTCGAACCAGGCAGCGTCGGGACAGACATGGACGAGGGTGCGGCTCTCCGCGACGGCAGTTCTGCTTCTTCTGCCGCTCTCGCTACCCACGGTAGAGCTTTCTCACCACACGATGCCTGTGATGACGGGCGCGCCCAGCGATCACTTGGTGATCATTGGTGATTCAATCTCTTCGGGAATCGATTCGCGCGTACCAGCATGGCCGGTTGTCTTCCAGCAAATGATCGGCGTGCCCGTGAAAAACCTCTCACTACCTGGTGCACAGGCGATTGCAGCTCTGACTATGGCGGAGAAGATTACGCCAGAAGACCGCGTGGTGCTGATCGAAATCGGCGGGAACGATCTTCTTACCGGCGTGCCATCCAACGAATTCGGATATGCTCTCGACGCGTTTTGTCGAAAGTGGTCGCGCCAGGACGCTCAGTGGTGATGTTCGAATTGCCAGTGCTCCCGCACAAGATCGCGTTTGGCCAGATTCAGCGGCGGCTCGCCGAAAAGTATGGCACTATTCTGATTCCAAAACGATATTTCATCGACGTGATCGGTGACGCCAATGCGACATCCGACGGACTGCATCTCTCCGCCGTCGGTACCCGCCGCATGGCGGCACTGGTGGCGCAAGTCCTTACTCCGGTTTTGAAATTTGAGCATCGCCAACGTCGGGCCGCACTAGCTGATGGGCAGGCCGCTTTTCGACATAACAGAAATGGGTACCATCGGATCGGCGTTAGGCAGGCAGTTTTGCGGGTGGGTTCAAGCGGGCCGCGATTTTCTCGAGCAGCCCGGATGCCGCTTCACCAGCATCCAGCGTGCAGAATTCGCTTCCCAGTTCCACCACTGGCACCTTGGCGCAGGCTGATTGGAAGGCTTGCTGCGTGGCCGGGCTCCCCGTCAAGTCCGCGCCCACTACCAGCAAACCAGGCGGCGTCACCCTCATCAGGATCAAGGAGTCACGCAGATTGTCCGTGGTGTAGGCCTCGTAGCCGGCTCGCCGCAACAATTCTCGCAAGTAGGCGAGAACGTCCGTGCTGCGATCAATACATAAAACACTGGGACCGGTGGTCTTGAGCTTTTCCCACGATTTGGTAAGCCGGTAAAACGCCGCGACGGCGTTCTCCTCCGAATCATGGATGTCGAACAACTTGACCAGATGTGTCATCTGCAGGACCTTGTGGATCGGCTCGGGCACGTTGCACAGCTTAACGTCTCCGTGCAATTGACGGGCGCTAGTGTGCGCCCGCACCACGGCTCCCAGCCCGCTGCTGTCAACAAATCCCACTTCACACAGGTTTAACACGATCGCTTTACGATCGCGCAACAGGTGGGCAATGTGGGCTCGCAACAATTCCGTTTCAGCGCCCGCGATAATACGCCCCTGGCATCGGACAATCGTGACTCGACCGACCTCTCGTGTGTCCAGCGTCACCCGCACTTGGGCTCCCCTCGAACCGATATCAAGCCTCGGATCTCAAGCTCGCGAAACCGGCACATTATACCCAATCCTCCGCGAATAACCTTGTTATTTCTGGCAATAGAGTTCTTCCATGGCCCGATCCGGGCGGCTGATTCCCGCAAACCGGTTACTCCAAATTTGCGGTGGGTTATAAACTGTTGAGTGCATAATCTTGGAGACTGAATGCCAACCACCACCCGCACCAACCCGCTCTCCTATCTCACCGCCCAACTCGATGATCTCAAGGTCAAAGGGACGTATTTCAAGCTCCGCGTTCTCGACGACGAGCAGGCCTCCGTCTGTACCTTCGGCGGCAAGAAAGTCATCAACCTCGCCTCCAACAATTATCTCGGTCTTACCACCCATCCTAAGCTGCGCGAGGCCGCCCTCGAAGCCACGCGAAAATACGGCGTCGGCTCCGGTGCCGTCCGCACCATCGCGGGCACAATGAAACTCCACATGGAGCTGGAAGAAAAGATCGCCCGCTTCAAGAACGTCGAAGCCTGCGTGGTTTTCCAATCAGGATTCGCCGCCAATGCCGGCACCGTCTCGGCCATCCTGGGCAAGGAAGATTTCATTATCTCGGATGCCTTAAATCACGCCTCCATCATCGACGGCGCACGTTTGTCGCGCGCCAAGATTCTCGTGTTCGAACACAAGAACATCGCTCAGGCCGAAGAAAAACTCGCCAGTGTGAAAGACCAGCCCGGCAAGAAGCTGCTCATCACCGACGGCGTCTTCTCCATGGACGGCGACATCGGCCCGCTGCCCGCCCTCTGCGATCTCGGCGAAAAATACGGTGCTATTATGATGGTCGACGACGCCCACGCCTCAGGCGTTCTCGGCCGCAGCGGCCGCGGCACCATCGATCACTTCAACGTGCACGGACGTGTTGACATCCAGGTTGGAACTCTATCGAAAGCCATCGGCGCGCTCGGCGGGTACGTCTGTGGCACTCGCGACCTCATCGACTTTCTCTATCACCGCGCGCGTCCGTTTCTGTTTTCGACTTCACATCCGCCTTCGGTTGCGGCAACCTGCATCGCCGCTTTCGATGTTCTAGAAAACGAGCCGGAACGAATTGTAAGACTTTGGGAGAACACCCGCTTCTGGAAAAAAGAATTGGGCTTGCTCGGATTCGACATCGGCGGCAAAACCACTCCCGCCAGCGAAACGCCAATCACGCCAATCATCATCGGCGACGGCAGACTCACTATGGACTTCTCCCGCGAGCTGTTCAAAGAGGGGGTACTCGGCACCGGCATCGCCTTCCCAACTGTGCCCGAAGGCAAAGCCCGCATCCGTACCATCATGTCCGCCACGCATACGAAAGAAGATTTGGAGCAGGCGTTAGATGTGTTGAAGAAAGTTGGGAAGCAAATGGGAATCATTAGCTAGCGAATCGCGCAGAGTCACAATCTATCTTCTCTATTATCAATAAGTTGCTCTTTCGGCTTGGCGAAGGGCAACGGTACGGCGCACGAACCGGACTCGCCACCCACTCCTCTCTGAAATTTGCTACAAGAAAAATCAACCGAAACCAGGCTGGCGGGGTGGTTTAGAGATAGGGAGGAATGCAATGCATCCGAAACGAATGAAAATTTTGGAACAGATTATTGATCATACGCGGAATTGCCCAGGGTCGCCTTGCAAAGGATATTGGCAATGCTCTGAGCTCAGAAAAACGCTTCGACATGGGAGCAGTTTCGCGGTACAACTCTGCCTTGAGCACGAATCGAATTGTACAGATTGCAAAGAGTATGGGCATCCATCTGCGAAACCATGTATGGACGGGCGACGTTTGCTCGATCAAATAGTCGAATTCGCGGAACTTGCTAATTCCGTATCGAGTGAGATTTCCTGAATGAATAACATCAGGCATCTACGTGCTCTTTCCATTCCAGATGATTCTGAGCGTGTGCATCGGACGCGCACATCAGAAAAAACAATACTGCTCTTGAGATCACTGCCCGAGCTCGAACGCATTGTCATAGAACTCAGCTTCGGCTTGAAGCATAACCATGCCTCCGGAGCTGAGAATATTGCTAGAAAATTGAACCGCACAAGGCACTGGGTCAAGTGTCGGCTCAATTCCGGCCTGGATAGATTGAGGGCCAGCCTTCAGAGTAAGTCCACCCCCCATCTGGGAGACGCAACTGCGAGATCTACTCCGCCCGATACACGACCTGTCCGCTCACAATCGTCGCCACAATCTTGCCAGTAAGCTGCCAGCCGTCGAAGGGAGTGTTGTGTGACTTGGAGCGGCCCTTGGCGGCCTCGTAGGTCCAGCGCTTTTTGGGATCGAAGAGGGTCACATCGGCGTGACTGCCGCGGGCCAGAGTGCCTCGACCTTTCAAATCCACCACACGTGCTGGACCTGAGGTGAACAGCTCCACAATTCTTGCCAGGGAAATCTTGTGCTCGCGATGCAGGTGAGTGATGGCGAGGCCAAGCGCGGTCTCCAGTCCAATGATGCCGAAAGCAGCCTGCTCAAACTCAATAATCTTTTCATGCCGCGCATGGGGCGCATGGTCGGTGGCGATCGCATCGACCGTGCCGTCTGCCAGCGCCACAAGAATCGCCTCACGATCAGATCGCGAGCGCAGCGGCGGGTTCATCTTGAAGTTGGCGTTGTAATCCTTAACATCGATGTCCGTCAATGTAAAGTGGTGGGGCGTGACTTCGCAGGTCACGCGGACCTTGTGACGCTGGCCGCGGCGCACGGCCTTCAACGCGTCCGCAGTGGAGAGATGGGCAACGTGCAAACGGGCTCCGCCAAACTGCTGTGCCAGATGCACGTCGCGTTCCACGATCGACGCTTCGGCGGAGGCCATCATGCCACGCAGGCCCAGCCGGAACGAAGTTGGACCCTCGTTCATCGAGCAGGCCTCGGTGGTGCGGGTATCTTCGGCGTGCTGAATGACCGGAAGGTTGATCTCGGCCGCGACTCGAAGCGTGTCGCGCATGACGGCGTCGTTGAGAATGGGCTTTCCGTCATCGGTAATGGCGACCGCACCGGCACGTTGCAACGCGCGGAAGTCCGTAAGCGCAGCGCCTTTGCTGGCCTGCGTGGCGGCGGCGATCGGAAAGACGTTGACCACGGCGCCGCGATCGGGCTGTTGGATCCAGGTGACCCATTCCGGCGAATCGACAATCGGATGCGTGTTGGGCATGCAACAGACAGAAGTAAATCCGCCGCCGGCTGCCGCAGCGGTGCCGGTGGCAATGGTTTCCTTGTAGCTCTGTCCGGGCTCGCGCAGGTGGATGTGCAGATCGACGAATCCCGGGGCAACGATCAGACCGCGTGCGTCGAATTGTTCGTCGGCATTGCCGCGAATTTTATTCGGCGGCGCAATTTCAGCGACATGCCCATCGCGCAGGAGGACGTCGATGGTCGCGTCGATGTGAGCGGCGGGATCGATGACGTGGCCGCCGCGTATTAAAAGGCTTTTTACTTGCCGCTGATTCACGCTGATCTCCGCGGATGCTCGCATAAAATCCACCACGGAGACACGGAGACGCAGAGAAATCCTTTTGAAGAAAAAGTACTTCCACGCAACAATATTTGATCCTCTCCGTGCCTCTGTGCCTCCGTGGTTAGTGTTATCCGCATTTTCACTTTGCTTTTCCCACTGCTTTCGCCAGGATTGCCATACGGACCGGTACTCCGTTGCGGACTTCTTCCACGATCACGGACTGCGGGCAATCGGCCACTTCCCAGGTCAGCTCCAAGCCGCGAATGATCGGCCCGGGATGCATCAACAGAGCATCACGCTTAGCGAGACGCAGCCGGGGTATGGTCATCTGATACCTCGCCACATAGTCCTCAAGGCTGATTTTGGTGCCTGCCAGCCGCTCTTTTTGCACACGCAACACCATAACAACGTCAGCGCCGTGTACCGCTTCTTCTACGGTCCGGGCGAGGTGCAGTCCGGGTGCAAGAGTCGAAGCCAGTTCAGGCAAAAACTCCGTCGGTCCGCATAAAGTGATGTGTGATCCGAATTTGCTGAGCAGGTGAACGGCAGAGCGCGCCACTCGGCTGTGATAAATATCGCCGACAATCACGACGTGCAATCCTTTGAGCGTTTTCTTGTGGCGCAAAATTGTGTAAGCGTCGAGCAGCGCCTGCGAAGGATGCTCGTGCATGCCATCGCCCGCATTGATGACGGGAATATCCAGGTGGGTTGCCATCAGCAGCGGAGCACCGGCGTTGGGATGACGAACCACGATCACGTCCGCGCCGACCGCACGTAGAGTATAAGCCGTGTCCAGAAGCGATTCGCCTTTTTCGATGCTCGATCCGCTGGAAAGAATGAGCGTAGTCATTGCGCCAAGTGATTTGGCGGCGATTTCAAAGGAACTTCGAGTGCGGGTGGAAGCCTCGTAGAAAAGAAGCAGAACACGTTTACCACGCAATAGAGGACGGGGCTTCAGCGGATTCATGCGGTGGGCCAGTTTGAACAGGCCCACAATTTCCGCCGCATCCATCTCTTCAATGCCGAGTAGGGAACCGCGTGCAACCTTGTTCATCTGTCGCCGAGAACTCCAGGGGCCAAAGCCCCGTATTCATATTCATCTTTGAACGCTACATCCTACGCGGGGGGAGCAGGGTGGGGCAAGGTGGGTGGCGGCGCGTGTAGATAAATCCTTAGAGCCGCTGCTTGCGGCGCAACAGAGCAGCGGCGATCGCGCCGCCCAGACTGGAGAGAACAAGAAAAACTACCAAGGCTATGGCGGACCCCCCAACCATCATCAGGGCAAACCCTTGTGGAGTTTTATAGAACTGGAATAATTGTTGCATCAACTGCGGATCGGCACCGCGGGGAGCGTGCTCCTGGAGAGTTTTCAAGAAGGCCTCATGAACCTGGCCTCCGAAACGAAAAGCAGCCCGCTTGGTGGCGCCGAATACTATGCAAGCGGCGAGACCAAATAATCCGCTGAGCGCCCCTAAACGCGCCCCCATGGCGGTAGTCAACCTTGCATCAGGAGTTGTACGACTATAAAAGAAAACTGACAGGAAGCCTGCACTCATGACTCCGAATCCAAAAGGAAAGCCCACAAACATGGCGATGGCTGCGGAAACCAATACGGCCAATGCTGCCGCGCGCAGCGCGTGAGGCCAGTCGATTCTCGTCGAAGGTAGCGCGGCGGAATAGGGCTGAGAGAGACTTTCCGGAGCCATTTCCGCAGGCGCGATGGCCTCTGCAGTTGCAACTCGGATCTGCGGGGCATTGCACTGGCGGCAAAAAGGCGTTCCATCTTCAACGCTGGCGCCGCACTGATAACAGGAGTGTTCCACTGAGTGTGAAGGTACAGTAGCCGGCTTAATAGAAGCAAGGAAGGCGAATCAGCTTTGCTCCGGGAATCGAAAAATCAAGGTGGAAGCGGCCAAGCAGATTTTATCCAACAGCGGGTCCCTCGACTTTGCTCGGGACGACAAGTCTTCCAGAGACCTAACCCGCTCTAGATCGAGCCTTCTTTGCCCTTGGTGTGCACGTAGACCAAGGCAAAGCTGGACCCCTTGGTTTCAGGCTGGATCGAGACGATGCGCTGGTTATCTTCTGTGCCGACTTTGAGCTCTATGTTCTTACCGTTGTTATCGCCTTCGCACTTGAGTGCGTTCGATTCGTGAGAATCATGGGAAGGGTTGTAGGTATAATCGTGCCCGGCCGAATGGCATTCGAGCACATTGCCATACGCCTTCAACTTGTCCTGGTAATACGCGATGAGCTTGCTGGGCGGATCGTCAGATTCATACTCGACGGCGACCACCTTCAGGGAAAAACCGAAGCTGGAGATGTCGACATTGGCGCTCTTTTCGTTGCCCTCGCTTTCTCGCAATTTGGGCCGGGCGCCGGGATAAACGGGAAGGCCGGTGTCTCGCACATCGGCGTTGTTGTTGACATGGATTCCGCCGAGAGGAGTATTGATATCAACTTTCTTGTCTTCGCCGTTGTCCGCCTTTTTCACATTGATGCTGCAGGCAGGCAAAACCAGCAGGGCGACGAATGCCACCGGAAACATGAAGCGCGAACTAACGGATGGCAGGTTTGGAATTCGCATTTTGAGTTCCTCCATTTGCGGCTAGCGCGGGACGTTCAATTCCGGCACCACGCTCGGCGATGTTCGGGATGCTCACGGGCAAGTGTCCGCGGATCGCAATGTCGCCAAACAGGGCTTTGGCCGCACTGACTTCTGAAACAGTTGCATTCGAGAATGTACAAATATAGTTCTGCACCGCGGGAAAGTCCTGCGCCAAGTATGGATTGCCCATGGCGAGAACAACTGTTTTCTCCGCGGCATGATCGAGAATCTTCTGCAACAGCGTACCGCTAGCATCGGAGAGTGCTACCGAGTTTTTCAGGCCACCGCTGTCCGATTTGACCACCTTTCCGGCTGACGGAACAACATACACAGCGGCTATCACTGCCTGCGCCTGGTCGACGGCTTTCAGCACCTCGTCCGACATGGCGTCCGCAATGCGTGAGTCCAGATAAATCACGTGGGCATCCGGCACGCGGGCCCGGATCTGGTGCTGCAGCGTGTGTCCGGCATCGGTGCGCACATCTTCGGACAGAACCACCACGACAACATGGTTCTGGACTTCTTCCATTCTCTGATACGGAAGGCCACCTGGAATGGTTCCTGTCTTTTTCAGTGGCAGAAGCTTGCCGTTATCCCGGACGAGGGTAACAGCGTCATCCGAGATTTGCTGGCCCAGCGCGAGGTTCTCGGGTTTGCCGATGACCGTGGAAAGCGCATCCAGATCGACCAACCGATTTTTATGGAGGCCCAGAGAAGCCTTTGCCTTCAATATCTTGAGCACCGAGGCATTGAGCTGTGCGGACGAAATTTCGCTGCTATGCACAGCCTCTAACACGGCTTTGTAGGAGGCATCAAGGTCGGCGGGAATGAGCAGCAAATCGTTGCCCGCTTTGAAAGCATCCACGGCAGCACGGCCGATGTTAGCAGAGTAAAGGCGGGTAAGGCCGGCCATGTCCAGCGCGTCGGTCACAACAATCCCCTGGAAGCCGAGTTGTTTTTTGAGCAGGTCAGTGACGATTGCCCGTGAAATGGAGGCCACATGATTGGGATCGGGATCGAGCGCGGGAACGGTAACGTGCGCCACCATCACGGAATCTACGCCAGCTTCGATGGCCTTACGAAAAGGCGGCAGCTCGACCGATTGCAAACGCGCCATGTCTCCAGTGACCTGAGCAACGCTGAGATGGGAGTCAGTTGCGGTATCGCCATGGCCTGGAAAATGCTTGGCGGTGGTCAGCATTCCGTTGGCGTGTGCGCCGTGTATGTAGGCCGCGACCAGATCGCCCACCTGCTGGGGATCTTCGCCGAAGGAGCGCGTATTGATGATGGGATTCGCTGGGTTTGAGTTCACGTCGGCAACGGGAAAGAAATTCCAGTGGACACCAATGGCTCGGGATTCCTGCGCGGTGATGCGTCCGAAAGCCTCAGCATAATCGAGCTTCCCGGCTGCCCCGAAAGCCATGGCCGAGGGGAAGTCGGTTGCGCCATGAAGCCGCTGGATGACGCCACGCTCAAAATCAGCGGCAATCAGTAGAGGCAGCCTGGAATCCTGCTGCAGACGATTGAGCAATTCGGCGGCCTCGTAGGGCTGGTTGCGGTACAGAAACGGTGGGTCCCAGTGCACCGTCATGGCAAACGAACCGACATGGTATTTGTTGATGTCGTCGCGCAGTTCCAAATACTCGGGATTGTTGACGTTGAGGAACTCCGCACGCACCCAGATCATGAAAAGCTGTCCCACTCTTTCCTCGGGGGTGAGCTGGCGCAGAGTTTTTTCCGCCCACTTTTGGCCATCGCGGTCGAGATGAATGGGGCCAGGGGGCTGGGATTTGTCCTTTTTCTTGTCCTTGGCGAAAGCCGGGAGGATTAGGCCGAGGAGTAAGAAGAATGCGATGCTTCTTTTGAACATGAGCAGAAGATAGCACGAAGGGTGACAGGAGTCAGGTCTTTCGGTGTCGGAGACCGGCACCCCAACTTTAAAGAGTTAGCTGCATCTTCACCGCAGCAATTGCCTCTTGCTGGATTTCCAGACTATCCCCAAAACCTGCGAGCCAGGCAACTTGAGGTTCCCGGCGGAACCAGGTCATCTGGCGCTTGGCGTAGTTGCGATGGGCTTGTTGCGCCGTCGGCACAGCGGTCTGGTGATCCATCTCGCCTCGAATCAACTGCACCGCCTGCTTGTAACCGAGCGAACCCAGCGGACTGACGGTGTCGCCATATTTTTCCAGCAGGCGCTGAGTTTCTTCGACTAGACCGGAGTCGAACATTTTCTGTGCACGCAGGTTGATGCGCTCGTACAGAGCGTTGCGATCTGGATCGAGGCCCAGGCGGAGAATGCGAAAACCTGTTAACGGGTTGCGTCCCTGCTTCCACATTTCGGTCATTTGCCGACGGGAGGCGAGGCAGACTTCAACGGCGCGGATGAGTTTGGGTATATCGTTTGGATGGATTTTTGCGGCGGCTTCCGGGTCCAGCCGGCCTAAGACACGGTACAAATAGGCAGGGCCTTTGAGCTCGACTCGTCGCCGCAGGCGATCGCGAAGGTATTCCGAGCGCTGCGGGCCGGGGAATAGTCCTTCGATCAGCGCACGAAGATACAGTCCGGCTCCCCCGACCACAATAGAGAGATTGCCGCGGAATTTTATTTGCTCAAGTTTTTCTCTCGCAAGCCGGGCATATTCTCCCGCCGTGATGTAGCCCGTCGGGTCAACGAAATCGAGCAAGTGATGGGGAGCGCGAGCGCGTTCGGCTGCGGTTGGCTTGGCGGTACCGATTTCGAATTCGCGATACATGGCGACCGAATCGCAATTCACGATCTCGCCGTGAAAGTGCTCGGCTAAAGTCAGCGACAAAGCTGTTTTCCCGCTGGCAGTTGGGCCCAGAATGACGATCAGCAGCGGCTCGGGAGACACAGTCAGCGCGCGCTCCAGGCAATATTGTCCCAGTAGCGGGCGAGGGCGATGATCAGAATGATTACGGCGACGATCAGCAGGCCGGTAGCTTCGAGCGTATAGATGCGGGATTTCGCGGGCGAGGGCGGCCGCGCCACAGGGGAATGTGGATTGGGCTGCGGTGGTGGAAGAGACGCAGGCACGAGGACATTGTAACGCTCTACATTTCTAATTCGCCCAGAATGCTAAACTACGCCACGTCTGACCGAAACGCCTATGCCGAATGCCAGCCCTAGCGCACGAGTTGTCCGCTTCGGAGTTTTCGAGGTGAATCGATCGGCGGGAGAACTGCGTAAGAGCGGCGCCAGGATCCGACTGCAGGAACAACCCTTTCAGGTGCTGGCTCTCCTATTGGAACGGCCCGGGGACGTGGTCACGCGCGAGGAACTCCGCCAAAAGTTGTGGCCCGCCGACACGTTTGTCGATTTTGATCACAGCCTGAATACTGCGATCAACAAAGTGCGCGAAGCACTGGGAGATTCCGCGTCCAGCCCGCGATATGTAGAGACGCTGGCACGGCGCGGATATCGATTTCTGGCAACGGTGGAACCGGTGCAAGGCCCTGTGGCAACGCATTCTCCTGCAACCGTGCCCCAATCAGCTTCGGGCCGGTCTGAGGATGCAGCCGCCGTGCATCCGGAGCTCAATGTGCCCGTGCCTCATCGTGGAGTCACGCGCGGATTGTTCGGCTTGATCCAAATCATGTACCTCGTCTTTTATCTGGAAGCTCTCTTCCATTGGTCGCGAGTTGAAGCGATTGCCAGCATATTTCTACCGGGATGGGGATCATTTGTAGTTGCCGTAGCCGTGCTCGTCACCGCGCTGGTGGGAATTCCATTGCGATGTTATTTGCTCTCAGCAGCTGCATTCGACTACGGAGGCCTGGGCGAGAGTTTCCAGCGGATTTTTCTATTCATCCTTGTGCTCGATCAATTTTGGGCGTTGGCGCCGTTCCTTCTCGCGTCGAAGATGGGCTTTGGAGCGTCATTCGCGGCGACGGCGGCGCTATTGTATGTGCCCTTTTCGGAGAGAACGCTGTTACGGATGGCTTATCCAGGTGGCTTGTCGAAGACAGGGTAGCGCTACCCGGCCCTCCAGAAAGCAGGGTCTACTATGATTTTGGGTGGAGCAGCGCTTCCCAGCGCTGCGATAGGGGCAGTGTTTTCTGTACGGGTTTTAGCTTAGCAGGCTGCTGAAAAACCTGCTAGTGCAACTCCAGGCGCTAAAGCGCGGGAAGAATGAGAACGCAGTTATCGCAGCGCTAAAGCGCCTGCTCCACGCCAAGATGATGGCTTTCCCGCAGACTGTTGAAGCTTGGCCCAGCATGCCGCCAAGACTCCTAGGAACTTTCACCAAGCGGACGTATCATCGTCTGTAAAGCCAAGGTAGAGTTGTGTCTCTGCTTGGGAACTTAAGGAGTGAACAATGCAACCTATCGCGTTAGCCATGTTGGGCTTCTGTCTGGCAATTGCGCAATTCGCCCACGCCGATGAGTGGTCGAAGACCTATCCCATCGCAGGCAAGCCCAGTCTTCGGGTGGAAACCTCCGACGGCAACATCCACGTTGATACCTGGGACCAGAGCACCATTGTGGCCAAGGTCACCACTGAGCATTACAAGATTGGCGAAGGCGGCATCAAGATTGAGGAACATCAGAACGGGGATTCGGTAGAACTGGAAGTCCGCTTCCCGCACGAAACTCACATTGGTTTTAACGTCCACGATTACCGCGTCGATATTGAGATCCACCTTCCCAGGGAAGGCCACGTGAACCTGCGCACCGGAGACGGCGCCATACGGCTGGCCAATTTTAAGGGCGACATGGAACTGCAGAGCGGCGACGGGCACCAGGACATTGATTCAATAGACGGAGCGCTGCGCGCACGCTCGGGAGATGGTCACATCCACGCATCTGGGCGTTTCGATGGGCTGGAAATGGTCACTGGCGATGGCCAGATCGAGGCCCGAGCCTTGCCCGGATCCACCATGACTTCAAGCTGGGACCTTCATACAGGAGATGGCAGCGTGACGCTTCAGTTGCCCGATAACTTCGCAGCCGATATAGACCTGCGCACCGGGGATGGCCACATCACGACGGACATGCCCATGGCCGTGGAAGGACGGCTCGACAAGAAAGATATTCGCGGAAAGTTGAACGGCGGCGGGAACCTGCTGACGGTTCATACCGGGGACGGCTCGATTCGATTGGAGAAATCTTAAAAGAACAATCTCTTAAAGGAACAATCTACGGAAGTTCGTTCTTGTCGGGGTTGTAGTAAAAAGTGAAGCGCAAAAGCAAGTATTGGCCGCCGAACTCGGAAGGCAGGGGCGGAAAAGGATTCGAAGCGGTGATGCCGCCATAGGCTGCGCGATCCAGGGCCACGTCTCCTGAGGTGGGGTCGACGTAGTGCATGCCAGCCACCGTGCCGTCCTTCTTAATGGCAAACTCGATGGAAACCTTTCCCTTCTTCATCAGGGGGGCACGCGCCGACTCAGGGATCAGGTTGTACCAGTTCAATCTGACGTCGTGTACCACGCGCTGCAAATAGGGGCCGAAGTCCACACCCATGGTGTCACTGAGAATATCGACTGGGCCCGTGGCGGCTGTTGCCTGGCGTCCCAGAGATAGACCATTACCTCCACTATCACCACCATACCCTCCTCGATTCGCGGCGGCGGCGCGTGCGGCCTGTTCAATCGCTGAGCCAGCGGACATAGGACTGGTATTAAAACTGGGCCTGGGCGTTTCTGTCGGCGCTTGCAGCTTCGCGGTCTCTTGATTCTGCGGTCTCGGCGGAGCCGGTTGCGGCTGCTGTTGGGCCGGCTGAGTCTGCTGCGGAGCTGGTGCAGGCTGCTGCACCGGTGGCGCCACCGGCCCCGGGCGGCCAGCGCGGGCAGCGTCCAGGATCTTCTTTAGTTCTTCGCGATTCACTTGCGGAGCGCGCGATGTTGCCACCCGGTCTTTATCGGAGATGATTTTTGTGTCCGGTCGCTTGGTAATTTTCTGCTGGTCCGCCGGAAGTTCCAGATAAGTAAGGTTCTTGTCCTTATCGTTGGGATTCATGATCATGACCGCGCGGTGGGGTAGCAAACCCCCGAGCCTTTGCGAATTCACGAGCCCGAGTACAAATATCAGGTGGACAACCACCGAAATCCAGAACGCCTCGCGCTGGCGCGAACGGGTGAGATCATCCTGAAGCTGAACCAGAAGAGCCGGAGCGCCATACCGTCCGGTGTAGGCCAATTCCCAGTGCTGCGCGTCGTATAAATCTCCGGCGAGCGGCTGTGTCGGTGGCGGCTCTGAAGGCGCGGGATTTGCGGGCGGAATTTGGGTGGTTGACATGAAACCGGCGGTTCCTGATTAGACACGGCCAACCGGCCTTTAGTTGCTGAAACGCTTAACTTTACCTGCGGTTGAACCAAAGGCGAAAGCGCTGTTGTGCAAGCGGTTGGCTGTTCTGCCCAACCATTCATTGTCGCATCTTTCGAGAAAATCTGCGAAGACCTGAAGGTGCAAGGACTTACGAGGCGCACCTTAGTCGTCAAGAGAAGGGTACATCGGATCGAGCCCGCTGATTGTCAAGAAGTGTAAAAGTGCGGGCGGCGTCTTAAATTTGACGGGTGCTTCATTTTAAGCCTACGCCTGAGGCCATTAGGATGCCTCGGTTGATAAAGGCGGACCTCGCCTCCACCGGGAAGCCGCATCTTCGTGATGGAGCCCCATGGTGCTTCGTGAACTTCAGAGCACTTAACGTCCTTCTTCGCGAGGGAAGCCATTTCGGCTTTCAGATCGTCCGACATGAGATAGAGTTCGTGGACACCATTCTCATCGGACGGGTGGAATGCTACTTCTGCCGGCGGCAGGGCGAAGATCAGCCAGCCATGACCCGCATCCACGTATTTGAACCCGAGGACGTCGCGGAAAAATGCGCGGTCCACCTCGGCGTTTTTACTGTAGACAATTACATGAGCGCAGAAATCATTTGCCCCTCCTAAGAAGGAATCAGCCCCGAGTTCCGAGGCGGTCCAAGTCCGCGTTTTTACCATGTTGCGTAATCGCCGCAACAATGTCGAGCGCGACTTCCAAAGCGCGACGGCCCTCTTCCAGGGAAACCATCGGTTTGGAGCGTTCGCTCACGGCGGCCAGGAAAGCTTTCAGTTCCGCATGCAGCGGCTCAGACGCCACAGTGGGAGGTTTCGTGACCCCGATCTGTGGATTAACCGAGGGAACTCCGGAACTTGTGCCTTGTCCACCCACGCTGAAAACCGTCACATCCTGACGGCCGTAGTCGAGCGAGACATACTGCCTGGGCTGAAAGAAGCGCAGTTTTCGCACCCGCTCGGTCGATACCCGGCTGGCAGTGAAATTGGCCACGCATCCCGAGGCGAACTGCAGGCGCACGTTAGCGATGTCCACCTTGGCGGAAAGAATGGGCAGGCCGACGGCTCGGATTTCGGTGACTGGAGAATTCACAAACGAGAGCACAATATCGAGATCGTGAATCATCAGGTCAAGCACGACATCCACATCCAGCGAGCGTGGAGTGAACACGCTCAAACGATGGACTTCGAAAAACATGGGCTGCGTGATGAGCGGAAGTGTGGCCCGCACGGCGGAATTGAAACGCTCCAGATGACCAACCTGACCAATGCGTCCGAGACGCTGGGCCAATTCAATCAGCTCGTCGGCTTCGGCCAGCGAAGTGGCCAGCGGCTTCTCGATGAGGACATCGATGCCCGCCTCCATCAATGCGCGAGCAACCTGGAGATGGTGGACAGTGGGCACAGCCACCGAAGCGGCCTGAACTTCACTATGCGTGCTGAGGAGTTGCTCAATGGAACCAAAGCCGCGGCATCCGAATTCGCGGGCCACGGCGTCGGCCCGGGGCACGTCGGGATCGACCACGCCGACCAATCGCACGGGCTCACCCTGCTGGACTAGCTGTTGATAGATGCGGGCGTGGTTGCGTCCGAATGCGCCTACGCCAATGACGGCGACGTTGATGAATTGATTGGAATGCAGTGTTCAATTCCCAGTTCGTAAGTTAATGGCCCGTCGATTTAACCACAAAGGGTGATCGGATACGAAGGGGCCCAAGTTGGGCCGAGCATTTTATTTTTGTGCTCTTTTCAACAGTACAATTTGCCCGGCATGATACAGAGCGTGTTGCACCGTTCCGTGAAGTAGGAAATAGAAATCATAATCTTTGCCGGGCACTTGTTCAGTCAACCGCGAATCTGGCAAGGCAGAAATGGTTTGCAGCAGTTCTTGATGTTGGCGCTGCAGATTGGCATGGGTCGAGCGCCAGGCGGATTCGCTGGAGTCTTTGACCTTTGGGAAATTTTCTTCGTCGCTCGGACTCGCAGTTTTTCCTGCGATGCGTCGCAGAATCACGCTGTCCCAGGCAGCGATATGCAGGGTCAATTCCCAAATGGTGTGGGCGTTCGAAATGGGGCGCGCCGCAGCGGTTGCAGCGTCCACACCGGCGAGAATTTCCAGCAAAGCTGGGCCGTGCCAGGCCTCGCCATTGTAGGCGCGCTTCAGTTGGTCAGCAATGCGAGCAGTTTCGGACATAGGGATTTACCGTCTCGATCCTTTCATGAGCGTCAGCCGGCAACGACGGTGATTTCCGCCGCGTTTGCATGCGTGAGAATGGCGTCTCCATCCAGCAGCAAACACTTGCCTGCATCCAGCGCCAAGCACGTAGCGCCTGCTTTTTTCATAATCTCGACCGTCTTCATTCCTACAACCGGCACGTCAAACCGCATATCCTGATTGGGCTTGGCAATCTTTACCACGGTCAAGGCACGGCTCAACGTCGAAGGACCGGACTCGAGTGAGGCCATGATCTGGCCAGCACGCTCGATGGTGACATCGGTCCCTTCCATGGCTTCGACGGCTACGCAGGCAGCTTCCGCAATGACGACGGTTTGACCGATGTCATACTGAGCCAGCTGGCGGGCAACCGCGCGTCCGTAGTCCATGTTCTTTTTTTCCTGATCCGTCGGCGCGCGCCTAGTCAGTATCCCGAGCTTTGCCAGGAGCGGTTCCAGAAGTGACGTGGAATTTTCCAGAATAATACCTTCGTCGGCCAGAACCTTAGCGACGGCGCCGAGCAGCGAGTCGGTGTTTCGCGTGCCGAGCGAGAGTAACAGTTTCGCCAGACGCCAATCGGGGCGAATGCTGGAGAAGATTTGCTTGTGCTTGACCTGTCCCGCCATGATGGCGCGCGTCACGCCTTCCTGTTTGAAAGTGTCGATCAGCTTCGACAGCTCCCCGAGAGAAAGCCAGTGAACGGAAGCGGCGCCGTGAGTCTCGATCTCCGGGGAAGCCTCTTCCTTGATCGCGGCCACGACCACGTCAAATCCCTGCGCACGGGCAGCGTCCAACACGAGGAAGGGAAAACCCCCGTTGCCGACGATCAAACCGAGTCTTTGTTTCGATGCAGACATGCCGGGACAGTCTAAATGAAAGCTGGGCCTTACTTAATCACTCCGCGTTCCGAGGCTTCAATGAAGCGGATCAGCATGTCCACGTCATCTCCGCGATCGGGCTCGGCTTTCAGCTTTTCCAAAGCTTGCGAAGTATTGAGCTTGGAAGCGAGCAGGAGCTTGTACGCATGATGAATCTTGCGGATGCGTTCCCTACTGAAGCCGCGGCGTTCCAGGCCAACGGAATTCATGCCATAAGCATGGGTATCGCGGGCCGCGACTGTTTTCGAAAACGGCAACACATCTTTGGTGATGGTCGTCCCACCACCGATAAAAGCATGTGCGCCAATCCGAACGAAGTGATGCACGGGACAAAGCGCGCCCACCTGGGCCCATTCTTCGACGATCACGTGCCCACCGAGCGTGGCGGCATTGGCGAGGATCACATGATCGCCAACCTGACAATCATGCGCGACGTGCGCATATGCCATGATCAGCGTGTGACTGCCCACACGAGTTAAGCCACAACCGTTAACGGTTCCACGGTTGAGGGTGACAAACTCTCGAATCACATTGTGGTCGCCGATCTCCAGCCGCGTAGCTTCGCCAGCGTAGGAGATGTCTTGCGGAGCCATGCCAATCGAGCAGAATGGGAAGAAGCTGTTATGCCTACCGATCCTAGTTGGCCCCTCAATCGCCACATGCGAAGCCAGGGAGCATGCTTCGCCGATTTCCACCTCGGGCCCAATCACGCAATAGGGGCCGATTTTGCAGGAAGAATGGACTTTGGCACGCGGATCGATGATGGCAGTAGTGTGAACGTTCATTGAATCATTGGTAATGAGCCATACTCGTGCGCGACAAAACCTGTGAGATGCTGGCCTTTGGCATCATTTTCCGATAGCACCGTCGGCTCCATCGGCAGATGTTCCCCGTCCGAAAGCACGATCTACGAGCTGGCAGGTCACGATGGCTTCTGCTACACGCTTGTCGTCAACGTATGCAATACCTTCCATGCGAGCGGCGATGCTTCGCGAAGAGGCACGCCAGGCCTTGACCTCGACTTCGATCCTTAGTTGATCGCCCGGCACTACGGGACGCCGAAAGCGGGCCCGCTCAATCCCCGTAAACACCATCAATTTATCGTTGCGGTCTTCCACCTCGGTGAGCAGTAAGGCGCCGCCGGCCTGGGCGATGGCTTCCACAATGAGCACGCCGGGCATGATCGGTACACCGGGAAAGTGTCCGGCGAAAAATGGCTCGTTGATGGTCACGTTCTTAATGGCGACAATCCGCTCTCTGCGCTTTAGGTCAAGCACGCGGTCGATCAGCAGAAACGGAAAACGATGCGGCAGAATGCGCTGAATGTCGTTAATATCCAGCGTGGTCTTCGCTGGCGGAGAAGCTTCGGCGATAGGGTGAGCTGTATCGGTCATTCGAGTCTCGCAAGTGCGAAGATTATACTTTACTCGGTCGAGCGCTGAGCTGTTGCCAACGCTGCGGGCTCTTTCGAGCGACGCGAAGGGGATCATCCAAAGAATTCATGAAGAAGACGACGCTACAGAAGAAGCGATCCACCAAGCCCGCACCGGCCGAGAAGGACAGCCCGTTGGGCTATTTCGAGGCGCACAAAATCGAGATCGTTCAGACCATCCAGCAATTGGTGGAGATCGAATCCCCAAGCGACATCAAGCAGTCAGTCGATCGCCTGGGCGCGGTGCTCGCAGGAAGGTTTGGCGATCTTGGCGGTCATACCAGGTTTCACCATGCGGAACAATTCGGTAACCATTTGCAAGTCGATTTCCCCGGCCAGCGCCGTGGCAAACCCGTCCTGCTGCTCGGACACCTGGATACGGTGTATCCAATAGGAACACTGGCCACTACGCCTTGCCGCATCGCGGAAGGCAGGGTCTGGGGCCCTGGCACGCTCGACATGAAGTCGGGCATCGCGTTGATGTTGCACGCGATTGAGGCTCTCCAGGCTTGGCATGGCAAGGTACTATCACGCCCCATAACCGTGCTGCTGGTCTCGGATGAGGAAGTGGGGAGCGATTCATCCCGCGAGATTACCGAGAGTCTGGCAAAGAAATCATCTGCGGTATTGGTCCTTGAGCCATCGTACGGGCTGCAAGGCGCTGTGAAGACGGCCCGCAAGGGCATCGGCGAATACAAAATCAGCATTCAGGGAAAGGCCGCTCATTCCGGATTGGATTTTGAAAAAGGCGAAAGTGCAGTGCTCGAGTTGGCAAGGCAGATCATCGAGATCTCCAAGCTGACTGATCTGAAGCGTGGACTCACCTTGAATGTCGGCGTGATCCGGGGCGGCACGCGAGTGAATGTTATTTCCTCACAGGCGTCGGCATCACTCGACGTGCGCATCGCGCGGATAAAAGATGCCGCCGGGATTGACCGCAAGCTGCGTTCGCTCAAGCCGTTTAATCGCAAATGCAAAATTGAAGTCATAGGCGGCCTGAATCGCCCACCCATGGAGAGAACCGCAGGAGGGGCGGCGCTCTACAAGAAAGCATCGCAGATCGCGAAAGATCTCGGTTGGACCCTCGAGGAAGCGGCGGTGGGCGGCGGCTCGGACGGCAATTTCACCGCTGCGCTGGGAATCCCCACCCTGGATGGTCTAGGTGGAGTTGGCGAAGGGGCCCATGCCACCTGCGAATCCGTCCTGATATCGGAGTTGCCTCGACGCGCCGCGCTGTTAGCGCGTCTAATCGAAACAATTTAAGAACCTTCCTCACCCTTATCATCCTGAGCGCAGCCTAAGCGTTCGCTTGCGGACGTTTATGCGGAGTCGAAGGATCCCTACTCCTCTTACCCACCTGCACGCCCATGGGCGCTTCGCATTCGGAGCCCCACCACGCCTTTAGATTCTTTGACTCCCCTGCGAGGGAAGCCTAGAATTCTCACAGAGACACTATTAGGGAGGATGTCATGGAGGGTTTGCTTTCGCCTTGGCACATTCTGTTAATTGTTGCCATTGCGCTTTTGGTTTTCGGGCCTAGCAAGTTCGCTGGTCTGGGCAAGGGACTCGGAGAAGGCATCCGAAATTTCAAGTCGGCGGTGAAGGATCCTGACAAAGATCCTGCCAAAGATCCTGCCAAAGATCAAACTCAGGAGAAGAAATCCTAGCTCAACGCGTACAAGCTTTTTGCCGCAGCCAGCAGCCTTTTAAATCACTTCGTGTTCCCGTAGCATTCGGTAAACCAGCGCCACCGGTAGTCCCACCACGTTAAAGTAGTCCCCCTCAATGCGAGAAATCCAGCGCGAGGCCATGCCCTGGATAGCGTACGCGCCGGCTTTGTCCATCGGCTCGCCATTCGCGACATAGGAATGGATATCTTCATCCGTGAGCGCGGCCATCGTGACCAGCGTGGTTTCGGAGCGGATGTCCTCAAAACCTGTTCCTGATATCTGGTTTCCAGGGCCCACTTGAGGTTGCACCGGGCTCATCAGGCAAACGCCGGTTGTCACTTGATGGGAGCGTCCAGAAAGCAGACGCAGCATGCGAACAGCATCGCTAGCGTCTTGCGGTTTGCCCAAAATTTGCCCCTCCACAACCACGATCGTGTCAGCCCCGAGCACGACATCATTCGGCCGTTGGCGAGATACTGCACCGGCCTTTTCCCGCGCCAGACGCTCGGCAAGCATGCGCGGAGCTTCCCCAGCAAAAGGCGTTTCCGGTATGTCAGCTGCCTGGACAGTAAATGAAACCCCCGCGTTGCGCAGAAGCTCCTGACGGCGTCGCGAAGCGGAAGCCAAAACAATCATCGGCTGCCGACCGTCCCGCGTACCGACTCGATTAGCTTCGCCGAATCGTAACCAATTCCATCTTTAAAGACGATCTCCACGTTTTCAATGTCTTCGATCTTGCGCGAGGGATCGCCTTTGATGACCACCAGGTCCGCTTGCTTGCCCGCTGCGATGGTGCCGATCCGATCGGCGTCTCCCAGAAACTGCGCCCCGTTCGCGGTCGCGATATGAATCGCTTCCAATGGCGTGAATCCAGCTTCCACCAGCAATTCCACTTCGCGCTGGTCGCCAAAACCGGCGATCACGCCGCCCATGCCGGTGGGATCCAAACCCGCAAGCAGAACGCCACCCGCCTGGACAAAAGCACGCTCAAATTCCATCTCTTTCTTGAAAGCGGCGGGCCAGGGAGAAGACTCGGAACCGTAGCGCTTGCGCAATGTGGCTTGGTCTCCGGCACGCACTTTATTGTTGAGAAACGCAGCCCGGCCCTCCGTAGATAGCGCATCCAGCAGGCGCGACGGAATGGCAGGACGCCCCGGCACAAACATTTCGAATACGGACAAAGTGGACGTGACCGCGACGTGATGCTGCACCAGGTCAACAATCATGTCGTGTACCGGACCTGTCTGCACGTCCAGCTTGGAATAGAAATCCAATTCGTCGGGCTTGTCCGGGCACTCATCGGGTTTCTTGCCAGGAAAAAATTCGGTATCGACCAGCAGGCCGTGCTCGAGGTCGTCGATGCCGAGTGCAGCCGCTTCCCGGAAACCGATAGAGCACAGATGCCCGGTAACTTTGGCGCCACGCTTATGTGCTGCACTAATCGCCGCCCCGAGTTCCGCCGAAGTAATAAAGTTGTAGGCCTTGAAATTGTCGACCTCTTCATCCAACCAATAATTCACGGTGCGTGTGGCGTCTTCCGGGCCGGTGAGTTGGTGCATCTGCAGCGCCCAGCTGCCTTGGCCCTCGAGATACGGCCCCGTGACATGGATCTTCGGGCCTGGAGTTTCCCCTTTGTCGATTTGTTTCTTGAGTTCCAGGTCGGTGTAAGGCTCAAGCGAGCCGGTCGTGCGGATGGTGGTCACGCCAGCCGCCAGGTACAAGCGCGGAAAGCTGAAAGCCATTTCACCGTAAATGCCATTGCCCACGGGATAGAACATGTGGTCGTGCATGCCGACTAGGCCGGGAATCATGCTGTAACCGTGCATATCTATGATCTGCGCGTCTTTGGGGATGCTCGTCGAGGGGACGGCCGCCGAGGCAGCGTCTGCAATCGACACGATCTTCCCATTTGTCACGATCACGGTTTGATCTTCACGGGCCGGCGCACCGGTGCCGTCAATCACGCGGATGTGGGTGAGGGCCACAACCGGTGCATCTACCTTGACGAACGCGCGCACCTGCGGAGAGAGAGTCTGAGCACGGGCGAGACCGGCAGGGATCAAGCAGCAGAAAACTGCAAAGGCAAACTTCCACATGTTGGTTACCTCAATCGTGGGACAATCCAGCGATGCGATTGTAGCGGAGGTCAGGACTCGGCGCGAATGCCGTGGTTTCAGCGAATTGCAAGCACACTCATCCAACAATTTTGAACCGATCCGTCAGATTAGGTGGCGAAAAGACCTGATTAGGTCAACCCAGCCAACAATGTCTATTATTTGGGCGAACCAGATGAGTCGACGAGGAGTCGTCTACCTTCGTCAACCTTACGTTAATTTGCAACTGATCTATCAGCTTGTCGCATTCCTTTGCCATCTGGTTTAGGCCGCTGGGGTCATTTAACTGCGGAACAGAACGCCAAAAAATCACGCAATTGCACTACCGTGTCCAGCGCCGCCCCGTAGTGCGTTTGCTCAAGCCCGACGATCAACTCGTAAGTCCGCGGGTGCCGTTTTCGGAGGGGCGCATGGACCCTCGTGTCTTCATTCCACCAATCTTGCGAAAGAGAAGGTCCTGTGGATCTCCAGCACGCCAAGTCCTGTTGTAAACGACTGTTCAATTCCCCTCCCGCCGCCTCGCCTCCTGCCTGACCAGCGCCTTGGCTAATTCTGACGCTTCGTCGGCGAAAGCTGGATCGTCCAACATCTCACAAATCGCCCGTACCGCCGACGGCCCGGACTTGCCAAGCTCTTCCAGTGCAAATTGCTGGGCTGGAAATACGTCTGAACGCACATGGGATTTAAGGCGCTCTGCACGCTCCCGGCCGTCAGCTCCGAGACTCCACCACGAAAAGCCGCTGACCACGATTTTGGGTACCTGGAAATCGGAATGGCTTTTGAGGTAGGGCGTAGTTCCGGGATGACAAGGAGCTCACCAACGCGCAGATCGTCCTTCCATGATTCAACGACTTCAAAGGTTCCACCGGTAGACGTGGTGATGACCAGCACAATGTGGGTGGCGTGCCACGATGAATAATCGAGCGAGAATGAGGGGCGAATCGCGGAAAAGGCTGGATGGTCCAGAACAACCAACAGAATCAGAGACCAGCACATTCTGAATATCCGCACATCCCTCCTCAGCACTCGAGGTTCAAGAATGCTACCCCAAGTCTAGGCGTCAGTTGGCGCAACATCGCTACACTCGCTTAAGCCAGACCAGCGCTTGGGGTAGGCGTCTCAAGAACCGGCCATCCCCGACTCCACTGACCTCTGAAGCTTCCCAACCCGCCTGTTAGAATCTAAGCATTGACCGCAGCAGCTATGGACGCCGCTTTTCTCCGCAATTTTGCCATCATTGCGCACATCGACCACGGGAAATCAACGCTTGCCGACCGCTTGCTGGAGCTGACCGGATCGGTGACCGCGCGTGAGATGCAGGCACAGGTGCTTGACACCATGGACCTCGAAAGGGAGCGCGGCATCACCATCAAGTCCCACGCCGTTCGCATGATGTACACCGCGAAGGACGGCCAAACGTACCAGCTCAACCTGATCGATACGCCCGGTCACGTCGACTTTTCCTACGAGGTTTCTCGTTCGCTGGCTTCCTGCGAGGGCGCACTGCTGGTGGTCGATGCCTCGCAGGGAGTGGAGGCCCAAACTCTTGCGAACGCTTATCTCGCCATCAATCACGGCCTGGAGATCATTCCCGTCATCAACAAAATTGATCTCCCCAGCGCCGACGTTCCCCGCACGCAGGAGATGATCGAAGGCGCGGTGGGACTGGACGCTTCGGACGCCGTCCTGATCAGCGCCAAAACCGGACAGGGCGTCCCCGATGTGCTCGAAGCCATTGTGAAGCGTATACCGCCGCCCAAAGGAAATCCTAACAACCGACTGCAGGCGCTGATTTTCGACTCCTGGTTCGATCCCTATCGCGGAGTCATCGTGCTGACGCGCGTTTTTGAGGGAACCCTGCGCAAGGGACAGAAAATCCGGCTGATGTGGAATGGCCGCGTCCTCGATGTGGAAACGCTGGGCGTATTGACCCCCAAGCCCGTGGAGATTGACGAACTCCGCGCCGGGGAGGTCGGGTTCCTGATCGCCAACATCAAGAATGTTGCGGACACGAAAATCGGCGACACCATCACCGAAGAAAACAATCAGGCCATTGAACCCCTACCCGGCTTCGAACAGATCAAGCCCATGGTGTTTGCGGGGCTCTACACCGTGGACGCGCACGAGCACACCGCGCTTCGCGAAGCGCTTGAAAAACTGCGCTTGAATGATTCGTCGTTTTTCTACGAGCCGGAGAGTTCGGTCGCGCTGGGCTTTGGCTTTCGTTGTGGTTTCCTGGGCCTGCTGCACATGGAAATTATCCAGGAACGTTTGGAGCGCGAATTCAACCTGGCCCTCATCACCACCGCGCCCGGCGTGCGCTACAAAATCACCAAGACGGATGGCGAATTGATCGAGGTGGACAATCCCTCTCGCTGGCCCGACCAGAGCCTGATCGACAAAATTGAAGAGCCGGTAATTCTGGCCACGATCCTGACCAACGAAGAATATGTCGGCGGCATTCTGGCCCTTGTGGAAGACAAACGCGGAAAGCAGAAAACTTTCGAGTACGTCAGCTCAACCCGCGTGATGCTGCACTATGAGCTGCCTTTGAATGAAATAGTGCTCGACTTTTACGATCGGCTGAAGTCCGTGTCACGCGGTTACGCTTCGCTCGATTATCATCTCGCCGACTATTGGGAATCGCCCATGGTGAAGCTCGATATCCTGGTCGCCGGTGAGCCGGTCGATGCGCTCTCCATCATCGTGCATCGTGACTTCGCCTACGAACGGGGGAAAGCCCTGGTTTCCAAGATGAGGCAGCTCATTCCGCGGCAAATGTTTGAAGTCGCCATTCAGGCTTCCATTGGGGCCAAGATCATTGCCCGCGAAACCGTCCATGCCATTCGCAAGAACGTGATTGCCAAGTGCTACGGCGGCGACATTTCCCGCAAGCGCAAACTGCTGGAAAAGCAAAAAGAGGGCAAAAAACGCATGAAACGCATCGGCCGCGTGGACATTCCCCAGGAGGCGTTTCTTGCAGTCCTGAAGGTCGGCGAAGACAGCACCTAGCCCCTGGAATCAGGGCCTAAATTGAAGCTCCCACAGCGCTCGTTCGAAAGGGCATGCCCCTCAAGATGTGCAAATCTCAGAGCCAAGACCCAATTTTCAGCCGGTCTTGCGCGGAGAATGTTGATTTGTCAATACGACACTAACTGCCGTGTCTATGTTGACTTACAGTCAAATTAGCCAGAAAGTACATACCGACCGGGTGGTCGTTTCCCTGGACTATGATATAGCGGAGCTTTGGTTCCACAATCTTTTCCACAGGCTGGGCCTGCCTTATCGCAAGGCTTTTGTATCGGTTATTCTGAGGAAGCCATTCCATCCGCCATGGACTCAAATCGGGTGGAGTTTTTGAGGAATGCCATCTTGACCCTGCCCGTCGGGCCGTTGCGCTGTTTAGCGATAATGATCTCGGCAATCCCCTCAAGCGCGGGATCGTCCTGCTTGTAGACCTCTTCGCGGAAAATGAAGGCAACCACGTCGGCGTCCTGCTCGATCGACCCTGATTCGCGAAGGTCGGAGAGCTGCGGACGATGGTCCCCGCCGCGGCTTTCTGGAGCGCGGCTCAACTGAGAAAGCGCAACCACGGGCACATTGAGCTCTTTCGCCAGCGCTTTCAGTCCCCGGGAAATTGCTGACACTTCCTGGGTCCGATTCTCGTAACGCCTGCTACCTCCTGCCATGAGTTGCAGATAGTCCACGATGATCAAATCAAGTTTGCCCTGGGATTGTTGCAGCCGTCGTGCCTTGGCCCGCATTTCGCTGAGCGCAATGCCGGGCGTATCGTCAATGAAAATCGGCGCCTGCGCCAGCTGCTCCATGGCGAGTACCACTTTGTCCATGTCCTCGCGCCACAAGGAACCGGTACGCATCTTGTGTGAGTCCACCTTCGCTTTTGAGCAGAGCAGGCGGAGCAGCAAAGCCTCGCGCGACATTTCCAGCGAGAACATGCCCACAACTTTCCGGTCTTCGATGGAAGCGTTCTCGGCGATGTTCATGGCGAACGCGGTCTTGCCCATCGATGGCCGGGCGGCGATGATGATCAGATCGGAGCGCTGGAAACCGCTGGTCATTTCGTCAAGATCGGTATAGTGCGTGGCTAGGCCGGTGATGCGCTTGCCACGCTGCAGCAAGGCGTCAACCGAGCCGAAGGATTCTTTGACGATCTCCTGCACCCCCATAAAGCCACGCCCAATCCGCTTTTCGGAGAGTTGGAAGATGGCAGCTTCGGCGTCATTGAGAATTTCCTCCGCCAGATCGCTCTGCTCGGAAGCACGCGAAATCGCGGTGTTGGCTGCGTGAATCAGTCCGCGCAACAGAGCCTTGTCGCGGACAATCTTGATGTAATGCTCAATGCTCGGCCGGCGCGGCAGACCGTCAGTGAGCGAAGACATGTAAGCCACGCCGCCGACCGTTTCGACTTCCTTGTAGCGGGCCAGCTCTTCAGACAACGTAATGATGTCAATCGACCGGGAAGACTCCGCGAGATCCACCATGCGGGTGTAAATGCGGCGGTGAGAGTCGAGCGAGAAGTCTTCCGGCTTGAGATGCTCGGCTGCCTGGTTATAGGAGAGATTATCGATCAGGATGGCGCCCAGGATCGAACGCTCAGCTTCCACGTTGGCCGGCAGTGTGTGCGCGAGACTGTAATCGGTAGTTGCCAAGGTTCCTAACTCTATTTCGAAAACTTCGCCGAATGCTTTTGGGTGGAGCAGCGCTTCAGCGCTGCGTTTTCATTCTGGCGGTTAACCCAGGGCTGAAAGCCCTGCTCCACCCATCTCCGCGCAGTATAGGTGAACAAAAAGCGAATTACAAGATGCTTCGAGCCGGGTTAGCCAACCGCGAACGACGCACGAACAACGACGGCCTCTGCAAAATAAAATGCGGCCCAGGCCAGCCACCCGGGCCGCGTTGCGCGTGGACATCTCGTGCGCCGCTCACCACGCTAGTTGGTGAAGTACGTTTTCGAAACCGCATTCTCTGGGAATACTGGTTGCTAAACGCACTCTCCGAAGCACTGCCCATGAGGCACGTGACTCGCAAGGATTGCAAGAACTGGCGGCCTGGTTTTGCCTGCGAGGACGACAGACTGAGGAGGCAACAATGCTCCGGGCAACCGGAACGCGCGTCGAAACGCTTTGGAACCTCCCGCAGCGTATCCTCGTGGACGGCCAAGACCTGCCGGCTCTACCCGCAATCGCACGGCAGCGATCAAGACATCTCACGCATGCAGTGCAATCACTCTGCGTCAAGCGATCGTTCGCGGCAATACTAAATTCATATTCATTTGTGCAGAAACTGTGGAGGATGGGGATTACTTGTGGAAAGCACCGGAAAAGAGTGGAGAAATTTGTCGGCCGTTTCCGTAATTGTCATCCCGAGTGACGGCGTAGTTGCGCTTGCGCAACAAGACTAGTCGAGGGATCTGCTTTTTCTCCCCGATACATGCCGCATGACTAGGATCATCATTAAGGAAAGGCCGCGCTCAAAAATGAGCGCGGCCTTTTGCGAATGCGGCAGTCTCGTGTCTCCGTCTTATATTTTACTTGTGTTCTCCTCGCACAGCTCTGCCATTCGCTCGGTCAGCTGCTTCTCTCGCAAGAAGGTTTTTCGCTTGAATATTCCCGATGCTGGTTTCGCGAGCGGTTTGAGCAGGCATTTCACTTGCTTCCTGTGGAGGTGTTTGGACACTGCTTAACCGAACCGTGTCGGTAGGATTGGCTGTGGGCCTCGCTTGAGGCGCTGGTTGGCGTGTTACCGCGGGCTGACTGGCGGCTTGTTAGGATTGGGCGGGGTGACTAATCGGGCTGACCATGTTTGGACCCTCCTAATTGTCCCTCATCGGCCCTAGGGGCAATAAACTTTAGGTCTTCTTTCCATATTTGTCATTATGATGTACCACTCTTTGGAGCCCAAACCTGCTATGGATGCCCGCGAACTCCTCTTGAGAATACGCCGGTTCGCCACTGGTGACAAAAAAAGACCCAGCCGAAGCTGGGTCTCAATCCGTGTTCATCCGCGAAATCCGCGGCTGTTCTTTAGTCCCGCACCCCATCCAGGAATGCCCTTAACTTCCGCGAACGTGAAGGATGCCGCAGCTTCCGCAATGCTTTGGCTTCGATCTGCCGGATGCGTTCGCGAGTGACGGCAAACGACTGGCCAACTTCTTCCAAAGTGTGTTCGCTGCCGTCTTCGAGACCGAAGCGCATCTTGATGACTTTTTCCTCGCGCGGAGTCAACGTGCGCAAGACGTGTGAGGTCTGGTCTTTCAAGTTCACATTGATCACGGCTTCCGCCGGCGAGACCACCGCCCGGTCCTCGATGAAATCGCCCAGATGAGAATCTTCCTCTTCGCCAATCGGCGTTTCGAGGGAGATGGGCTCCTGCGCGATCTTGAGTACCTTGCGGACTTTCGCCACCGGAATGTCCATGCGCTTGGCAATTTCTTCTGACGTCGGCTCGCGTCCCAGTTCCTGAACCAGCTGCCGCGAAGTGCGGATCAGCTTGTTGATGGTTTCAATCATATGCACGGGGATGCGAATCGTACGCGCTTGATCAGCTATGGCACGAGTAATCGCCTGCCGAATCCACCACGTGGCATAAGTTGAAAACTTATACCCGCGGCGGTATTCGAACTTGTCCACGGCCTTCATCAATCCGATGTTGCCTTCCTGAATCAAGTCCAGGAACTGCAATCCGCGGTTGGTGTATTTCTTGGCGATGGAAACCACGAGCCGGAGGTTGGCCTCGATCAGCTCACGCTTGGCCTGCTCCGCATCCATGTCGCCCTGGATGATCTCGCGCTGCGTGCGCTTGAGTTCCTGGAACGACACCCCAGCCTCGACTTCCAGTTTTTCCAGTTCCGCGTGGATGGCACGCGCCTGGCGGCGATAGTCCTTGCGCTGATCGTCACTGCGCGTGGCTTCCGCTTTTTTTTCCAGGTTCTGGGACTGGCGGTCGAGTGAGCGCATGGTGTCAACCGTTTTGTTGACGCGTTCGATCAGACGCTTGCGCTCGTTGTTGGTGAACCCCAATTTGCGGACGCACAACGACACGGCCACAATGGCCCGCGCCAATGCGATCCGATAACGGCGGTAGTCCTTGGGACGTTTCTTCTGGGAAACGGCCGCGAACTTCTCCAGAAGCTGATTAGACTTCTTGTAGGCCTTGTTCAGGTCGTCGATCTTTCCGGTGAATTCCTTCAGACGATTCTGAAGAATTTCATCGGTGATCTCTTCCTCGTCGAAGGTGACCACTTCCTTGATGGAGCGGACGCCCTTCTTGAGGTCCTCGCCCATCGCCAGCAATTCGTGAATCACGATCGGCGAACGAGACAGCGCCTTCAGAACGCGCAGTTGCCCACGCTCAATGCGCTTGGCAATTTCAACTTCGCCTTCGCGCGTAAGCAGGGGCACTGTGCCCATTTCCCGCAAATACATTCTTACGGGGTCGTTGGTTTTTTCCAGAGCGCCGGGCGTGAGGTCGAGTTCAACATCCTCGCCGGCTTCCTCTTCATCAAACTTTTTATCGAGCGCGGAGGAAGGCAGTTTGGGGCCTTCCAGCACATCGATTCCCTGCGTACCAATGGTGGTCAGCAGATCGTCCAGGTCCTCGGGAGAATGCACGTCGTGCGGGATAAGATCGTTGACCTGATCATAGGTCAGATATCCCTTCTCTTTACCTGTGTCGATCAGCTTTTTAAGTTCGTCGTACTTGTCGTCTAGAGCCAAGACGGGTTATCCTCGAATCGTCCTACGGTAGGACGTGGAAATTTCGTTTTAAGAAGTGGGAAGCGTGGAATGGCGGAGCTACGCACCGACGCAAACCCTGAAATTGTAACATAGACGCCGGTCTTTTCCCATTTGCGGCCGTTGCATTGCGCCTGATCTTTCTTGCCTGCTATCAATTAGATGCCTCCCGCCCCTGCCAAGTTTCAGCCCCTTTCGGGCCATTTAGGGGCCAAAACTAGCTGGCCAGGGCCCGGTCGATCTCCTGCTTTTCCTGCACTAAACGGGTCAAAGTTGACA
>Ga0182024_10002960_pt1 | contig 41339 bp, 42 predicted proteins | sample P32metaG_FD_120480 | JGI IMG/M metagenome (GOLD analysis project Ga0182024, IMG submission 120480) | Permafrost microbial communities from Stordalen Mire, Sweden - P3-2 metaG (Illumina Assembly) | ecosystem: Environmental > Terrestrial > Soil > Wetlands > Permafrost | place: Sweden: Stordalen...
ACATCCGCCGGAAACGCGCCCAGAATCGTTTTCCATCCGGCACGATACCCGCGGTTGTAGCCGACGATCGCATCCGGTCCCGTGCGGGCATACGGTCCTTGGTAGGCTTCGCTCGCCAAGTCGATTCGCGTAATCACCTGAGAACCGTCCTTCGGATCGCGGACCGCCAAGAGCTTCTCGCGGATTTCCCGCAGCAACGCGTCGGCCTGAGCCGAATCGACAATGCCCTCGTGCTCGCGTCCGTGCACATTCAGATAAAGTCCGTTTATCCCCAGCCCATAAGCCCGCGTACGGCTCCAATCCACATCGGCGAAGGGGTCGCTCGAAACGTCGCTGGAATCCCCAGCGGCGCCTTCTTTCCGCGTGATGTAGCCGTTGTCCAACAACCACGTATTCAGATTGAAAGAGCGCCGGTAGGGGGCAAATCCGTGGTCCGAGAGCACGAGCAGCGTCGTATTGTCGTCAATCTTCGGCATCACCTCGCCAAGCACTTGATCGATCTGCTCGTAAAATTCCTCCAGCGACGACCCATACTGGGCAGCGAGTGCGGCGTCGTACGCGGGACTCTGCGGATCGGTCAGCCGCCACATCATGTGCGCGTTCAGATCGAGACTAGAGAAATAAAAGAAAAACAATCCCTGGTAAAATTTTGGGAACTCCACATCGAACGCGCGCCGATGTTCGGCGAGCACGGTGCGCGCCTGCTCCAGATATTCTTTATCGTCGAGCACGCCCGCGGTGAGCGCCTTCGTATCTTCGGCGATGCCTTGCGTGTGGAATTCTCCGATTTGTTTCGCCAACTCGCTCGAGTAGTTCGTCGGCGTGGAAATGGGGAGAGCCGGATTCTCCGGATCAATATTGATCGGCGAGACGTAAAGTTGAAAACGTGGATGCGCCTGCTTGAGATAAAAGCGGCAGATCCCCTTCACGTTGCCGATGATATTGCCAGAAAACGGCAAGAGATGAAATTCCACCGGAACCCATCCACTCCATTCTCCCTCTTTCAGAACAAGCTGCCGGTCCTGCAAGCCGATGCGCGCAACTGGTTCCAGCGGATCTACGTCAACCGTGAAAGGCTCGGTAGCCGGAGGCGAGTTCTTGCGAAACGTGTTGTCTGGCCCAATCAAATTGGTCGCCACCCGATTGTTCTTCACTTCGACCTGCACCACTTCCCCGCCCTCGACGGCTCCGACAGCCGCTGTCGGATCATCCGTGTAGAAAGTAAACGTGCCATACGTGCCACGCAGATCGGGCGTGCCCATACCGGAAAGAGTCTTGCCTTTGGCAGCGATCGGCGGGAAATTTGCCGGGATGCGGTAAACGTAATTGGGCACGCTTTGGTCATCCAGAATCTCCCAGAAGGCCTTGCCGTGCCGCAACTGTTCCGCCGAACCCCCGCCTAGCGGAATCACCCAACTCCCCACATGAAAACTATGCTTGGGACCTTCCACCCGCGACGTGGAAAAATAGAGCTGAAAAGTCTTCGGATCGCGGTGAATGAAATCAAAGATTCCGTGTCCGCCGGCGTTCATTCCCGTAATCAGGTTCGACCACGCCACCGGACTTTGCGGCGGGATGCTGGTTGTCAAACGGCGGAACGATCCCTGCTCCGCTAAGCGCGCGAAATTCGGCATCTTGCCCTCCGCCATGAACTTCGTGAGCAGATCAGGGTCGAGCCCATCGACGCCCAGGATAATCATCTTTCGGGAGCCAACCGCTCCGCCCCGTGCGTGCTGGCAGGAGAAAAATAAACTGAGACCCGCGGCGCACAGAGTGAGCAGGCACACTAACCGAACACGTTTTCCGAAAGGCGCGGTCACTTGTCGCTGCAAAATATGGCCCGGCTTCCTGTTTAACGCTCCCTGGCTAGCGTTTCCTGGCTAACGATGAGTGGTGGCACCGACACCACCACGAGAGGAAATCCCGCGGAACAGGTACACAAATTGTACGCGGAGTTGCATGGACGCTCAAGACTGGAGGTCTTGATAGAGATTGAGTGGAAACCCCGCCCCCAAGCCGCCGGCATTCGTTCCCCATCGCTCGCATTACAGGTTTTGATCGATGACGGCACAGCCTTTACACTATTCCTCACATGATTCGAACAGTCGTTTCCGGCGTAGGTCTGATCTTTCTCAGTTTCTTTGCCGCCGCTGCCGCGCCTAAACCCAACCTGGTGCTGATCACCCTCGACTCCATTCGCGCCGACCGCATGGGCTTTCTCGGCGCCAAGGCTGCGCTGACGCCGAACCTCGATCGCCTTGCCGGAGAGAGCATCGTCTTTGAGCATGCCTATGCGCAGGCGCCAGGTAGCGTTGTTTCGCACGCGACCATTCTCTCCGGAGCCTACCCGCAGAGCACCGCCATGAGCGAAATCGGTGGAACGCTCTCGCCGTCGCTGCCATACTTGCCGGAGTTGCTGAAAACTCAGGGCTATCGGACCGCCGCCTTTGTCGGCTCGATTGATCTCGACCCGCAAAATGGGCTGGCTCAAGGCTTCGACCGCGGCTTCGAAACTTATGACGCCGGCTTTCGGCCCGCGATACCGGGCGACCCCCGTCCTCCCGTGACCGAGCGCCACGGAGACCAGGTTGTCGCGCGCGCCGTCGCCTGGCTCGACCACAGCGCCCAGGGACAAGGACAAGGCCAGTTTTTTCTGTGGATTCATATCAGCGATGCGGGCTCACCTGCCACTTCCTATAACTCCGCCATCAGCGCAGCCGATGCCGCCCTCGGCAAACTGGTCCGCGCCCTGCAACAGCGGAAAATCTACGGAAACACGGCGGTGATCGTCGCCGCCGACCACGGCGAGAGCCTGGGCGCGCACGGCGAAGACGCACACGGCGTTTTTCTCTATGACGAGACAATTCACGTCCCGCTGCTCATAAAACTTCCCGGAACTCAACCCGCCGCGAAGCCTGCCCACGTAGCCGCGAAGGTCAGACTCGTGGACATCGCCCCGACCATGTTGGAAATCGCCGCAGTCCCCGTGCCCTCGCAAATGCCGGGACAGTCGCTGTTGCGGATCGCAAAATCAAAATCCAGTGGCGTCGGTGGTGGCAGTAGTGGTGGCAGTAACAGTAACGGTGACCAGCCCGTGTATTCCCGTGCCGATCTTCCGCAACGCGGATTCGGCTGGAGCCCGCTCGAATCCTGGCGCGCGGGCAAGTACCTCTACATTCGCGCCCCCCGCCCCGAACTCTACGACTTGACCGCCGATCCGGGCGCTACCCACAACCTGGCCCAGGCTTCAAAGGCCACACTCGATACGATGGCCGCACAGCTAGATAATTTTGACCGCCGTTTCAATGGCGAGGCCGGCAAGTCCTTCGCGGAGTTGAGTTCCTCCGAGATACAGAAACTGGCATCGCTCGGATACGTTGGACTGCAAAAGTCGGCGGGATCGACCGCCGCCGTCGCAGGAACCGATCCGAAGGACAAAATAGCGATCGCCGGTAAAGTGATCGAGGCCGCCGCTTGGGATCAGGCAAAACCGGATCGGACCATTGCGGCGCTCGATCCTATCGTCTCTGCTGACTCCAATCTTTATCTGGCGCAGTACATGCTGGGCGTGGCGTTGGCGCGAAAAGGCCAATACGCCGAGGCAGTCAAGCACTTGCACAAAGCAATTGAACTTCAGCCCGACTCGGCATGGGCGCACTTTGAAATCGGCGCCTGCCTGATCAAGACCGGAGACTTCAAAACCGCCGTCGTGCATCTTGAAATCGCCGCCGGGCGTCTGCCCGGATTCGCCCCGGCGCATGTCTTCTTAGCCGAAGCTTATGATCATGTGGGGAAAGCCGAGGACGCGAAGCGCGAACGCGCGCGAGTTCCAAAGCAGCCTTAGAGTCTGGATACAATGCGAATTGGGGCCAGCATGGGAACCGTCACCGCGGGGGAGGGGCGGCTTTTGCAGCCCGGCTGGCACTCGCCTCCAGGCGCTTCGCTTCAAGACGCTCGCGTTGAGCATTCGCACCCTGGCCTAACTGATCGTAGATACCGGCAAGCCACACATGCGGCAGTGGAGCCTTCGGCTGAATCGAAGCTGCCGTCTTCAGCGCGGCTATGCCACCCTCGGGATCTCCCACCTTGGGCAAAGCGTAACCAAGCATCATGTAGCTTTCGTAGTCGTTCGGGATGTATCGCAATACGGTTTCGCACTCCCGGATAGCGTCTGGCAGACGATTGGTTCGGGCGTATGCCATCTCCAGGTAGCTATGCGCCCTCACGAAATCTGGCATCGCCGCAACCACCTTCTCCAATTCGGGGATTGCGGCTTCGTAATCTTTCAGAGCCATGTAACTCCGAGCCAGCCGATAACTAGCTTCCTTCGAATCGGGAACCATTTCCAGAGCCTTGCGCAGAACTGGTATGGCTTCCTGATATTGATTGTTCTCTATCAACCAATCGCCCAACATCGGGTAAAGCCAGAGATGGGGCTCTGCGGCGATTATCTGCTTGAGCAGCGCAATGGCCTCGTCGAAGTTCCTGTCCAGCAACAATGACTGGGCCTTATGCATCTTGCGAACAATTTCGATTTTGTCCTTAGGATCGCTGGCTTGATCGGCGGCGGTTGCCTTCGAAACAACTCTAGTGGAGGCCATGTACCCCAGTGCTCCCAGTACTTCCTGTGCCTGCGCGTCCAGAGCAGGCTTCGGAGCTTCACGCTGGCTGCTCGTCTTCTGCCGGAAATCCTCCAATTGACTTGCCAGCGTGTCAGCTACCGCGGCGGAAGACGATGCCAGGTTGTGTTCAGCATTCGCATCCGCCCCCTCCTCATACAGTTCCCGTCGCGGCGCCTGGATGTATAGGTACTTGCCTGTGCGCAGCGCCTGCTCCGCGCTCCACCCGTACTCGGTCCGGGCATAATCCGATTCCGCATAGGCCTCGCCCCACGCCTTCGAAAGATCATTTTCCGCCGCTCCTGCTTGCATCAGTGCCAACAGCGATTTCCCCTGCACTTCCTTTGGGATCTCGATCCCAGCTTCTTGCAACAGCGTAGACAATATATCGACCAGTTCCACTCGATTTGTGATCCGCTTTCCGCCGCCACTCGCTTGCGGCAGCTTAATCAGCAGGGGCACATGGATCGTCTCGTCATAGAGAAAGACACCGTGCGTATCTTCGCCGTGCGCTCCTAAGGACTCTCCGTGGTCGGCCGTCACGGCTATGATCGCGCCATCGTAGAGGCCGAGCAATTTCAGCTGTCGAAGCAGTTTTCCGACCACCGCATCCTGATAAGCGATAGCACCGTCATATGGCGCGGAAGCATACCGGCTCTTGTAGGGCTCGGGCGGATCATAGGGATCGTGTGCATCATAAAGGTGCAGCCACATGAAAAATGGCCCCTGGGGATGCTTGTTCAGCCACCCCAAGGCATGGGCCACCGTGGTCTCTCCGCGATGTCGGACAGTGTGATAGATGTCCTCTCCCGGCTGCCCATTGTGGAAATCGGCATCGTAGGTCTGAAAGCCGCGGTCGAAGCCAGGGGCGTACAGGGGGTTGGCCTCAAGGACAATCGCACTGACAAACGCCGCGGTGCGATACCCATTCGCCCGCAAGATATCTGGGGCGTAGGGCAGATCCGGCGCCAAAAACGCCTGTTCAATCTTATTGACCTGATGAAACTGCGGATAGGTACCGGTAAGAATGGTGGCATGCGAGGGCGGCGTGAGTGGAACCTGCGCATACGCTCGCGTGAAGACGGCCGATTGTTTCGCCAAAGCGTCGAGGCTCGGCGTCAGCCCCCGCGGCGACCCCAGAAACCCCATTCGGTCCGCGCGGGTAGTGTCGAGCGTGATCAGGATGATGTTAGGAGACTTCGGATTCGAAGAAGGACGCTTTTGGGGTACCGCCAACGCACATGGCACCCAGAGTACCAACAATAACCAACGAATCACGACCATAATCATCTCAGAGAACTTTGCTGCCATTTCTCTTTCCATCCGCCAGAAGCCATCTCATACCGAACCGAGGAAGTCAGCCGCCAGGTCCCTGGGAGGCTGTAGCCTGGTATTAGCCCTGGCTGAAAGCCATGCCTTTCCCAAACGATTAACAATTTATGGGATAGCCTTAGTATAGAAGGCTTCGATGTCTCCCAGGTGGCGGCGCAAAAAAAATCAGGAGGCTCTTTCGAGCCTCCTGAGCGAACCCAATCCAACCCGTCTAGAAGGTGAACTTCAGAGCCAGCTGCATGGTACGGGCGTTGCTGGGGAAGTTCTGCTTGGCATTGTTGAAGATCGAACTGTTTGGAATGAAATAGCTCCGTGAGCCCGTGTTCGAAAATTGTAGAATATCATTGACCGACCCAGTGACGAATTGAGGGTGGTTCAAGACGTTAAACGACTGCGCTATGAACTGAAACCCAAAGCGCTCGCCAAAATTGAAGCGCTTGACGGCCGAAATATCGAAGTTGTTAATCGGCGGCGTCTGCAAGTTGCCACGGCTGGACGTGGCGTATGCGCCCGGGCCAGCGGTGATATACTGCGCGTTCGGGTTCTTGGCCAGGTATGCAACCGTGTAGCTGCCATGGGCGGCGTTGCAATCAGCGCCACTCGTCCCTGTATTACACAACGGCGTCACGTCGCTACCGACACCTTTCTGGCCTGCGGGATTGAGAATAGCGCGATCCGGTGCTGAATCGAAATTCAGGTTCGCGTCATCTCCGCTTTGCACCGTTCCCCACTGCCCCGTCTCCCACGTATAGACCGGGATGAACTGGTAGTTTCCGAGAAGGTTCTTCTTCACCCAGTTCGAGTCGTGCGCGAACCACGGAACTTGATACGCCACTTGAACCGTGATGCGATGGGCATGGTCCAAAAGCCCGTTCGCCTTCTCTGCTGCCAGGTCGCGGAAATCTTGCGGACGGCGGGGCGAGATGACCGTGCTGAAAAAGTCCGCCGTGCTGTTATCGATTTCGTGACTCCAGGTCCAGGCCGCCTGGAACTGCAGCCCGTGGGTCAACTTGCGCTGCAACTGAGTCTGCAGGCCGTGGTAGGTTGACCAACCCCAGGGCTGGTAAGAGGTGATGAAAGTGGTGAAACCAGCGTTCAGGTACGGGGTGTCGATGACGCACGGCGGTCCAAGACCACATCCGGACTGAGGACTGAGGCCGCTGGTTGGATTGTTGAGAGTAATCGTAAGCGCGTCCAACTGTGCTTGCGAAGGCGCCTGCAGGTAGGTTGGCAGAGAGTTCGTCTTGGTCACAATCGAGACCGCGTTCAATCTGGTTTGCGTATCCAGGTGGATGCCGCGCGATCCCAGGTAGCGGACTTCGGCGGTGTAGGCCCCGAAAACATGTTGGATACCGAGATTCCACGATTCTGCGTAGGGATACTGAACATGCTCGGGAAGTTGCGCCGACGTAAGCGCCCGCGCGGTGGCCTGATCCATAACCGTAATCCCACTTGACGGCTGCGGAGGAATCCCGCCGCCCGCCAGGAAGCCTTTGGAGGTGAGCGTGCCGCCACAGAACGACTCCGGTTTGTTTCCGCTGCAGTCGGTCGTCGAACCGATCTCCGGAGGACGCTCGAGCGTGCCGATGTTGTCGAAGAGCACATCGTAGGCCATGGAAAAGCCGCCACGAATCGAAGTGTTGCCGCTGGTACCCGGCGAGTACGCAAAGCCGATGCGGGGCATGAAGTCCTTCTTGGGCGCCTGCGGCGCGTTGAAGGTGATCAAGCCGGGATCATCGGCCACCTTGTTCAGAGTTTGTTGTGCCCAGCCAGCGGGAATGGTCAGGTACTCATAGCGCAGTCCGAGGTTCAGACTGAGGTTGCGGGTGATCTTCCAGATGTCGTTCACGTACCAGCCATACATCTTGTCGTCGCCAGAGTAGCCAACCGAGCCGAAACTCCGCTGGGCAAAGGTGGGTCTGAAATCGTTTACAAAGGCATCCAAGCCACTCGCCCCATCCGAGGTGGTATATGCGCCATATTCGTAGTCGCCACGGGACCGCTGAACGAACAACTGGGGGTCAATCTGCTTGCGCAGATCAAGACCGAACTTAAAAGAATGCTTTCCTTTATTCCAGCTGAAATTATCTTGCAGTTGATAGGTATTCTGCGTCGCGTACTGGGGCGCGCTCGAGTCCGGACCCACGTTGATGAGACCCAGTTCGTCAATCTGCAGGTTGGGAAAGGCATCCAGCCCCGGGAACTTGAAACCTGGCACGGTAAAGTCGTTTGAGGTGCGTGTGTAGCCAACCCGGACCTCATTGATAACATTGGGCGAGAAGACGTGATCCTCTGCCACGGTCACCAGGTGGAAGGGAATAATCAGGGGGGTATAGAAAGCGGCTAATTCGGCGGCAGTATCGAGCTGGCCGAAGTGGTTGTAGATGTAACGCATGTGGAGCTGGTCCTTGTCGCTGATGGTCCAGTCCCCCGAAGTGGTGAGGAATTTGCCATTGATGAAGCTGGGCGCGACGATTGGCACCACACCGATCGGGATCAGGAATGGAGTTGGGGTAGCCGTCGAATAGTCATTCACCGTCACCGTGGCGTTGCCGTTGCCCAGGCACGAAGAACCGGTGGGTGAAGCCTGAGCGGGCGCAGTGGCGAATTTCGAGAATCCAGCAACATTATTTTGATTCACGCTAGGGATACCAGCGATGGTTGCCCACCCCGCTGCCGTCGGGGCACAAGCGGGTGAACCGGGCGACGTGGCCTGGCCGACTGGGTTAAGTTCGAAGTTTACAAAATAGAACACCTTGTTCTTAATGAGCGGTCCGCCCACTTGTCCGCCGAACCGGTTGTTGTCGTAACGCGGATTTGTAGTGATTCCCTGATTGGCAAGCGAATAGTCAACCGCATTCAGATTGCGGTTGCGGAAATACTCGTACGCCATGCCGTGAATCGTATTGGTACCACCCAACACGACCTCATTGAACTGCCCGCCCGCCGAGTGGCCGAATTCCGGGCTGAACTGATTGGTGATGACGGTGAAGTTGGAAACGGCATCGTTCGGTATGTACACCATCGGACCGGTTACACCCTTGTCGTTGTTGTCCTCGCCTTCGATGGTGAAGTTATTTTCCCGCGCTCGCTGTCCACCGACTGAGGGGCCGGAACCCGCGCCCAAGCCACCGGTACTGCCCACGCCCGCTTCCAACAGCGAAGCATTCAAAACACCGCCGCCCTGAGACCCGCCGGACATAGCGGTAGGGAGATCCTGCAGCAGTGCGTTCTCGTAGGTCGTCGACAACTGGCTGGTAGTCGTATCAATCGTGGGAGGAGTGCCCGAGACTTCGATCGTCTCGGTGGTTGAACCTGGCGTCAAAGTCAGATTGCGGGTCGTGGTTTTGTTCAATTCCACGTCCACTTGCTCGCTGATGGACTTGAACCCTGTCAGCTTTGCAGAAATCCTATAGGTGCCCGGCAGAAGGTGGTCGAACTGGTATTCGCCACTGGCGCTAGTTTTGCTCACCGCGGTAACATTGGTCGCGATGTTGGTGGCGGTAACGTCAGCGCCTGAAACTACTGCGCCTTGGCTGTCCGTAAGCGTGCCGACGACGGCGCCGTCAATGGCTTGGCCGAAGGCGATTGCGGCGCTTAGCGCCAGCAAGCCGAGGAGGGCTAGAACGAATGCCAACGATTTGAAATTCCGCGAATCTTGTTTCATAGTCTGTTTTCTCCTAAATCACCAGAAAAGCTTACGAAAATTACGCTGAGGGAGCCGTTCGGCGAATTCAGCTTCTTTTTCGCGGAGCTCGCAAGCTCCCATCTACCCAGTGACGACAGTGCAAATGGCTCTCCACAACAAAATGTTTTTATTGATTAGTGTTTTCAACAATTTGCGATCAGTGTTGTGTTTTTAACTATCGAAATCCATACGGGATGGTTTGATGGGCTATGGTTTTTGGTATGTTGGGGCGAGCCGTTCATGACGATGCAGCCGAACACCGCAGATTTCAGACGAGGCCTTGATCTTTTTAATCGTGGCCATTTTTTCGACGCACATGAAGTTCTGGAAGACATCTGGCGCGCTTTGCCTCGCGACCGGATCGCGCGCCGGCGTTTCCGGCTGCACGTCCAAGGTCTGATTCAGCTGGCGGTGGCCTTTCACCACGAGTCGACTGGAAACCTGGTCGGGGCGCGTTCGGTTCTGGAACGAGGCCTGCGCAATCTCAAAGGCGCTGAAAACTCATTTCCGCAGATCGATCTCGTCCGGTTGCGCGCTGAAATGGCGGGTTGGCAGAAGCATTTTTGTGGGGCGGCTTCACGGCCAAAGCCCCCGCGGATAGTCAGGCTCAAGGCCAAGCACTCCATCAAGCCATCCAGCGATAAACATCGCCAGCAGTGACCGTCTGAACGCTGACCGTCTTCACAATGAGCATTTCCATCAATAGCAATATTCAAGTATTAATGACCAGCCCTGCTAAAATCTCGTTTAGTGAAATCGATTCCAGCGCCAACTGAAACCGTACCCCAGGCAGGTCCTCTTGCTGTTCCTCTCCTAGACTTACGCCGTCAGTACAACGGGATCCGCGAAGAGGTGCTGGCTGCGATCGCGCGCGTGTGCGATTCACAAAGCTTCATCCTGGGTCCAGAGGTCGAGGCGTTCGAGCAGGAGATTGCCGCTCTGACGGGAGCGGCTTGGGCCGTCGGTTGCGCGTCTGGAACGGAAGCCCTCTGGCTGGCGCTCGTCGCCGCGGGCGTAAAGCCCGGCGACTCGGTCATCACGACCGCATTCAGCTTCTTCGCCTCGGCCAGCGCGATTGTCCGGGCGGGTGCCACGCCAGTCTTTGTGGATGTCGATCCCGGCACACTGAATCTCGATGCGACGCTGGTTGGCCGGCGACTCCGCGATCAGCAGCTCCGGATGCCAATTGGCACGTCACTCCATACGTCACTCCGTACGTCACTCCGTACGTCACGACGCACGACACTCGGGACGACAGAACCCGGAACTGTCCGCGCAATTCTTCCCGTGCATCTTTACGGACAATGCGCCGACATGGAAGAGTTCGACCGCATAGTGGCGGAACATGCCGCGGAACAGGCCGCGGAACATGCCCAGGAATTTGGAGTCGCAATCGTGGAGGATGCAGCGCAGGCGATTGGCGCCGAGTGGAACGGACGGGGTGCGGGCTCGCTCGGTGTAACCGCCGCCTTCAGTTTCTATCCCACTAAGAACCTCAGCGCCTATGGCGACGCGGGCATCGTCACTACTTCCAGTCCGCGAATGGCCGAACACATGCGGCAGCTCCGCAACCATGGCAGTCCACGGCGTTATTACCATCATGAATTCGGCTGGAATGGACGCATGGACGCCATTCAAGCGGCTGTGCTGCGCGTCAAGCTGGCCCACATCGCGGACTGGAACCAGCAGCGGCGGCAGCACGCTGCAACTTATGATCGGATGTTTGCCGACTCCGGGTTGACTTCTAATCAGACTTCGAACGCGAGTACGAAGCAGATTTCGAAACAGATTACGAAACAGATTTCGAGACGGGGTTCCGACCAAAGCGCCGCGCCGGTGCGTTTGCTCTCGCGGAGTCCGCAAGCCACACATGTGTTCCATCAATATGTGATTCGCGCCCAGCGGCGGGATGAGTTGCGCAGATTCCTCGCGGATCGAAAAATCGGATCGGAGGTCTACTACCCGCTGCCGCTGCACTTGCAGCCGGCCTTTTCCTACCTCGGACTGAAGGCGGGAGACATGCCGGTCTCTGAACAGGCAGCCAAAGAAGTGCTGGCCCTGCCGATGTTCCCGGAGTTGACCGAGGCCGAGATCGGGTACGTCGTCGAGAGCATTGCCGACTTCTACAGTTGATTGAATCGCGGAGGACCTGCAGACGACCGGTGGAGCTTCCGTGCGACATCGGGCTCACGACGAGTGCAGGCACTGCCGAGCTTTGCTCGGCTTGGACGGGCGAGGCGCCCGTCCCCACACTAGGAATTGTCTTACCGCCTTCTCCCCTTACTTTTTCGACTCAGGGCTCTCACCGGTTGTTCTCCTGGAGCGAGCACTCGACGCACAATCGGCGTGTTGAGCTTGTATTTGCGCTCGGTAACCTTGCCACCGTTGTCGCCATCGCCATTCTGCGCGCGAATCACGAAGGTTGGGAGCAGGCCTTCCCTGTCGAAGTTTTCCTGTGCGACGGTCACGGGCAGGACGCCTTCCAGTCGCTCGCGATACGCCGTCTCATAGCGGTGCCGCCTCACACTCCAGGTGAAGACGCGGATCTGGTTGAAGTCAAACGGCAGTCCGTCCTTTGGTTCGGTGAGGACGATCAAGTACTGCGGAACTTTCTTGTCTCCATCCTGAACCCGATTCAGCACGAAGAACGCGACGATGCGCTGGCCTTCCGCGTATTGCGCGACGTCGAGCGGGACATCGAGGTCCACCATGCGGGCCAGCACCCAGCCAACACGGCTGTGCGAGTCGCGCACCAGCCACCAATCCTCCCTTACCGGAGCAGGGAGCACCGGAACAGGCTTCTTGTCTTGCCGATTCTTATTGCCCCCCTGATTGTCGCCCGGCGTATCGGAGCGAGATGTCGAGCGCGACGGCGGCGCAACCGTGCCTGGCTTGTCAGCGGTGCCTCGCCTCAGCAACGCCAGCTTCTCGCCGGCTGAAATCTGATAGAGATGTTCGGTATCCCGGCCCGGTTCGACGTGCAGATTCGTGTCGTTGCGCGTCGCTCCTTGCGCCTGCACGGGATCGTCCCGATTGTCCGCGGTCAGCTTCTGGATCCGATCGTAGACATCCTGACCGACGAGATAACGTTGCTCCACCCATCCCGTGGTGCCGGTTGCGGTGCGCACTTTGACGAAGCGGCGGTCGTGATCGAGCACTTCCACGCGCTCACCATTCTTTACCACTCCAACTTTCTCATACACCGCGGCCACGTGGTCGCGAAGGACGGCTTGGACTCCGGAAACGTAGGCAATCTCGAGCACGTGGCCGCGGCCGCGATTGCAGCCTGACAGAAACAATAGAGAGACAAATGGAATGTAGAACAGAAATTGATGGAGGGTGCGCTTCACAGGCTCGCTATCCAATATAACGCGAGCCTCTTTCGCAGGTTGATCGTTGTTGATTTATTAACTCTCAGGATCCTAAGCTTTAATTCGATACGGTTACGTTCACTGTCGCTGTTAGGACAGGATTCGTGCCGTATGTCACGGTAATGACATAGGTAGGAGGACTCGCCGTTGTGCCGGCATCCACAGTGCAGGTCTCCGGAGTGACGCCACTATTCGAGCACGTAATCGATCCCGCGGCCGGAGTTGGTGCTATTGTCCAAGTTGACCCCGTTGTGAGGTCAAGCAGTGTGCCGCCAGAGGTACCCTGCGCGACGAAGCTCTGATTCACGGTACCTAGGGCGTTTGGGTTCCAAGTGAGCGCGGTGGAACCGCTGGAACAAGAAGTGGAGCCGAATGTGCCCAGGCACACTTGAAAACCGGAGACGCTGCCAAGATACGCAGTTGCTTGCGCCGTCGCGCTCAGACCCTGAGCGGAGGCTGTTATCGTTGCGGTGCCACCACTGTTCACACCCGTGGCGACCCCGGTGTTTGGGACGATCAAGATCACGGTGTTATCGCTACTTGTCCATACCACGCCGCTGGTAATCTGGCTCCTGGTGTTGTCCTCAAAAGTTCCAAAAGCTTGTAAAGTCTGAGCGTTCGCTGGACCGACTTCGATCTGCGGGGTCGGGGGCTGGATCGAAATTGCCGTGAGACTGTTAGGCGGGAAGAACCCCCGACAGCTGACCCCAAATGCCAGTGCAACTAACACCGTGAAAACAAGCGTCAACGCCAATTTGCGCCCAGTCAACATAGAAAAATTGCCTCGAATATCTCTGATTTTAACAGAACTCCCAGGCGCTCGGTTCCGGAGCGCATGACTTAGGTCATACCTCTTCTGCCTGCTCACCCCGTGCTGGGAGAGTTCCCGAATATTAAGGAACGAGACGCGATCCGGAACTTGCGCAGGGTTTTTCGGCGAACCACGGGAGTAGATTGCCGACACCCAGCCCCTGAAGGGGCGATTGAATTCGGAGAATTTGCGGTATCGCTAAAGCGATACCCTGATACGAAACCGCCTTCCTCGCAATCCGCCTTGTCGGAGTCCGGCTTTTCCTGACTTCTGCGAAGCCGCCTTTACTGATGGCTAATGGCTGAGAGCTGACAGCTCTTTTCCTACTTCGACCACTTTTTCCCTGCGTTCGCGATGCGCTGGTCGATTGGCTTGCGGGCGACGAAAGCCTCGTTGGTTCCGTGCCAATGCGTGATTGACGGTTCGCCCAGCTTCCAGCACAGCAGGAGGGTTCCACCGTCCACTTTGCAGGGGAAATCGAGCAATCCGATATCGAGGTCTTTCACCTGCACGCCAGTAGCGTCAATTTCGGCGAGGGCATCTTTGACGCGCCGTATCGCCTTCTCACGTTCGGCCTTGCGCCGCGCCAGGTGGACTACATTGAGCAGCGTGCCGCCGTTGAGAAAAACGCGGTGCGCCGTTTCCTGCAGCTCGGCGTCCACGTCTTCAATCAGCTTCTTGCCGTGGATTGCCTGTTTCAGCAGCGACTCCAAAATCGGCAGGAGCATCTGCGCTTCATCGAGGGTAAAGGTGCGTTCGGACATGTCTGTATTCTACTGGAAACAGCCAAGGGCGGGTGTCAGGTCTCAGATGCCAGGTGGCGGGACAGCCGATCACGGCTTTCCCGCGACTTGAAAATTGCATCCGAATTCGTAACTCTCGCGACGACGGCAATTGCACTACAATAGTGACAACACTCAGGAACCACGCGGAGTCACCCTCATGGCACTACCTCGCTCGTTATTTGCGATTTTGCTTGCGCTTATCTGTGCCGGCACTATCGCGGCTCAGGATGCTCCCATGCCTCAACTCACGCCGGGGTCCGAACGCAAGCCGGCATCCTCCTCCAGCGCTCCCACCCAGCCCGCGCCGCCGCAGACAGTGGCCTTGACGGTGGCGAAAGGCGCACCCTTGCAAGTGGCTCTCGATGAGGAAGTCCGGGTGAAGAAGGTGGGGCAGCCGATCCACGCGCGGGTGGTAGAGCCGGTATATGCGTTTGACCACGTTGTCGTGCCGGTTGGATCCCAGATCATCGGCGAAGTCACCAGGATCGAGATACTCTCAGGCGGCAAGCGCACGGAAGCGGCGCTGAATGCGGATTTCACGCCCTTGCGCAAAGTCGAGGTCGGCTTCCACGAGCTGGTGCTGCCCGACGGCAGACGTTTTCCGCTGCATACCAGCGTCACTCCCGGCACGGGCCAGGTGATCGAGTTGGTCACTGCGGCAAATGCAAAAGAAAAGAAGAACGGCGTGAAAGATATGGCGGCCGAAAAGACCAACGAGGCAAAGCGGCAAGCCCACCAGCAATGGGACACCGCCATCAAACAATTGAAGACGCCCGGGAAGATCCGCCGCCTGGAGCGCTACGGCGAGGCGCAATTGCCGGTTCACCGACAATACATCCCGGCTGGAACCGTGTACTTCGCGGAATTGGAGGAGCCGCTGGATTTCGGGAGCGAGGTAATAACCGCTCCCATGGCGTCCTCAATCGGCACCGCGCTTCCCGAGGGCAGCGTAGTGAATGCGCGGCTGATCACACCATTGTCGTCTGCGACTGCACGCCAGGGGCAGGACGTAGAAGCAGTTCTCTCGCAACCGCTGATGGATGGTGAGCGCTTGATCCTTCCTCAAGGCAGCCGCCTGAAGGGCACGGTCAAGCAGGCACAGCCGGCGCGTCGCATGAAAAAGAATGGACAGTTGCGTATCGCATTCACCGAACTAGTTCCACCCGACGGCGTTGAGCAGAAAGTTGTGACTACGCTTGAAGGCGTGCAGGCGGGCAAAGATGCCAATGTAAAGCTGGATTCCGAAGGCGGCGCGGAAGCTACTACCTCCAAGTCGCGTTACCTGGGAACAGCGGTGTCGCTTGGACTAGCGATGGTGGCGGCGCACGGCGGCCAAGATCACGATCACGACGGCGGGAACAACAACGGCGCCGCCGGCGGTCTCGGCGGATTCAAGCTGGTCGGGATGGTGGTGGGCGCCGTCGCCCGCTCCCGCGCATTCGGCACCACCATGGGAGCATACGGAGCCGCTGTGTCGGTCTACTCGCACTTCATCGCCCGGGGAAGCGAAGTGGTTTTTCCGAAGAACACCGCTATGCAGATTGGAATCGGAACGCGCGCGGCGTCAGCGAAGCCAACAGCCCGGGAGGACGCGCGGCCCGTAGCGCCCTCTGCATCCGCCGGTCTGGTTGGTTTGCGCGTTGCTGTGGAATAGTAGAGCACAGAAGTAAACAGCAGACTCTTTCTACTTGAGAATCCCCTCCAGGAATCCCCACGTTGAAGGCTTGCGCTCTATACGTCAGCGCACGCGTCCATGCTATTTTCAATGAGCGCTCATGGATACGCCGCCCCCACCACCTTCCGAATCAACTCCACGGAATATATACGCTTTCGGCTTGACCTCGTTCCTCAACGACACGGCCAGCGAAATGGCGTACTGGGTACTGCCCGCTTTTCTGGCATCGCTCGGCGCCGGACCGCAGCAACTTGGGATCATTGAAGGCGTCGCCGAGAGTGTGTCTTCTTTCGCCAAGCTTTTCTCGGGCTACGTGACGGATAAGGTTTCACATCGCAAGCCCATCGTGGTTGGCGGTTATGTCGCGGCCAACGCGGTGAAGCCGCTGCTGGCGCTGGTTTCTTCGTGGTGGCAGATTCTGGGGATTCGCTTTGCCGATCGCTTTGCCAAAGGCGTCCGCGGAACCGCCCGCGATGTGATGGTGGCTGAATCGGTCGACAAGTCGGCGCTCGGCTCGGCGTATGGACTGATTCAAGCCATGGATTCCGCCGGAGCCATTGCCGGCCCGCTGCTGGCGCTGGCGGTAATTGGGCGCTACGGGATGCGCGGCGTATTCGCATCGGCTGCAATCCCGGGAACTCTGTGCGTCATCGTGGCGTGGGTCGGAATCCGCGAGATTCGGCGTGGCGGCAGGCCGCTTGCGGGAACTGGAGCCGATGGCGAGTTTTCGCGGCAGCAGGCCGCTGCCGAGATGCGCTCGGCTGGCGAGCCGAGGGCGGCTGTCCCGACGCGCGCGGGCGAGGGCGCCCGTCCCGACACGGGCAAATCCGGATGGATCCCGAAACTGCCTCCCGCCTTCTACTACGTGCTGGTGGTCGTCACACTGTTTTCGCTGGGAAATTCCAGTGATATGTTTCTTGTGCTTCGGGCCGGAAACATCGGCATTCCGGCGTCGCGCGCGCCGCTGCTGGGACTGGTCTTCAACATTACGTTCACGCTAGTGTCCTGGCCGGCCGGCAAGTTCAGCGACCGCTTCTCGCGCTCGGCGATCGCGGCCGCCGGGTACTTTATTTTTGCCATCGTCTATTTTGTCTTCGCACTCGCGCCTTCTCAGCTCGCGATCTGGTTGACCATGGCCTTCTATGGACTCTTCTATGCGTTGACCAATCCCGTGCTGAAGGCCCTGGTCGTCGAAAGCGTTGCCGGCGATGTCCGGGGGCGCGCTCTGGGAATTTATTCGTTTCTCACGAGCGTAACCACGCTGCTCTCGAGCATCATCACTGGAGCGCTTTGGAAGGTCTATGGGCCAGCGGTACCGTTCTATTTTTCGGCAGGAATCGCTGCCGTCTCGGCGTTCGCGCTGCTCGCGCACCGCTCGCCAGGGCGGAAATGATCTGAAGAGATGGGCTTGCCCCGCGCGCCGGCAGTCGCCCCAGCGCCTGAAGGCGGATTGTTCAGCGGCACCTGTGGCACGACTGAAGTCGTGCCCTTCCCGTTCATGCTCGAACATAGTCATAGGTGGCCGGAGACGTGGCAAGTCGCGTCTCTACGGGGAGGCGGACCGCGCCTCGGCTGACCGCCGCAACCAAATATACGCGAACAGCAGGAACACCATGGCCGCCACGCTATCGAGCGCAGCATCCCGCCATGTGCCGGTCCGCGATGGAATGTAGCTTTGGTGCCATTCATCCATCGACGCGACGAAAGCCGTCCCCAACCAGGACAACACTGCCGTGCGCCATAATAATGCCTGCGCTTGACCGAATGTCGCCCGCCAGCCCCGCAGCAGTAGGAGACCCAGGATGCCGTAGCCGACAATGTGTCCAGTCTTACGCAGATAGTGATGGAAGACGAGGAAGGTGTGCAAATCGATATGGCCAAACAGACTCGTCAGCAGTTTGTAAAGCACACTGCCGGTGTGCTCCGACGAGAAGAAATCGGTGGATTCAAAGGTAATGAGTCCGATCCAGACGGCGGCCGGCCACCAGGCGCGCAGAAGATTGGGACGAGACAACGTCAAATCGGTCGTCAATTCGGTCGTCAAATAGAACTATTCCCTCACTCGGCCGCGTAGTTCGGCGCTTCACGAGTGATCATGACGTCGTGCACGTGGCTTTCGCGAAGGCCGGCGGCGCTGATGCGCACGAATCGCGCTTTCTGCTGCAGTTCAGCGACGGTCTGGCATCCGCAATAACCCATGCCCGACTTCAGGCCGCCCACCAACTGGTGCACGATCATGGACACAGAACCACGATACGGAACGCGCCCTTCAATTCCCTCCGGGACCAACTTACCGAGCCGGTTCGATTCTTCGCCGGTCGTCGTCATTGTCATTGCGGTCGACGCATCTCCATCGGAATTTTGGAAATAGCGCTCGCTCGACCCTGCAGCCATCGCGCCGAGCGATCCCATGCCGCGGTACGCCTTGAAGGTGCGGCCCTGGTACAGAATCAGTTCACCTGGGCTTTCATCGGTTCCCGCAAACATCGATCCGATCATCACCGCGGAAGCGCCCGCTGCCAGCGCCTTGCTGATATCGCCGGAATACTTGATGCCGCCGTCGGCAATTACCGGAACGCCCGAATCGCGCGTGGCCCGCGTCGCCTCTGCGATCGCCGTGATCTGCGGAACCCCGACGCCGGTTACAATGCGCGTGGTGCAGATCGAGCCCGGCCCAATGCCGACTTTGATCCCATCCGCTCCCGCGCGCACGAGATCGCAAGCGCCATCGAAGGTGGCTACGTTCCCGGCGATCAGTTCCAACTCCGGCAACTTCGCTTTCACTTTTTTCACCGCTTCGAGCACCAGCGCGGAATGTCCATGAGCGCTGTCGATTGCGAGTACGTCGACCTTCGCCTTCGCCAGTTCCTGCGCGCGCTCGAGGAAATCACCCGTCGCGCCGATGGCGGCACTCACCCGCAAGCGCCCTTTATCGTCCTTGGCGGCGCCGGGGTATTTCAGTTTCTTCTGAATGTCCTTAACCGTGATCAATCCCTTCAGGATGTACTTGTCATCGACCACAAGGAGCTTTTCGACCCGGTGCTCATGCAGAATCTCTTCGGCCTGCTCCAACGTTGTCCCCACCGGGACGGTGATCAAGTTTTTCTTGGTCATTACCTGGCTGATTGGAATATCGAAGCGGGTTTCGAAGCGTAAATCGCGGTTGGTCAGGATGCCGACCAGTTTTCCCTCTTTCAGAGTGATCGGCACACCCGAAATCTTATATTTCTGCATGACATCAAGCGCGTCGGAAACCTTGGCATCCGGCGACATGGTGACCGGGTCCACGATCATGCCGCTCTCCGACCGTTTCACTTTGTCGACTTCATTGGCCTGCTGATCGATGGTCAGGTTGCGATGAATAATTCCGAGACCTCCCTGCTGCGCCATGGCAATAGCCATGTGCGACTCGGTCACCGTATCCATGGCCGCGCTGACGATCGGTATGTTCAAACGAATGTTGCGCGAGACCTGGGTCTGCGTGCTGGTGTTGGCGGGCACAACTCCGGAATGCGCCGGCACGAGTAATACGTCGTCGAATGTGAGGGCCTCGGGGACGGGAAAATGGATCATAGGATTTGGACGGAACTTCTATTGTAAGGAGCGCATACACATCAGGCAAACGCAGTTAGTATGCCCAGTCAACGCTGGTTTGCCAAAGGGTCCGAAACACGGTACATTGCGGGTGATCCCCCGAGTTCCGATGCACCCGCGGAGGTTCTATGTCGCGCAAGCTGCCCTTTCGGATCGCCCTAACTTCAGCTTTGATTTTGAACCTGTCGAATGGTCCGACTGCATTGAACGCCCAGCAGGTGCTGGACGAAACTCCCAGCATCACAATTCGGACCAGCACGCGGCTGGTCGTGGTCGACGTGGTGGTCACCGACAAGAAGGGCCAACCCGTTACCGGCTTGAAGGTCGAGGATTTTACGGTTGAGGAAAACGGTAAGAAAGAGAAGATTGCTACCTTCACGCCGCCGGGCGCAAATCAGGTAAGTCTGCAAACGCCACCCCCAGGCATACTGTCGAATCACCCGGAGTTTCTGAAGCCAGCGGGTGTCCCGACCGTGCTCTTGCTGGACGCGGCAAACTCTTCGTTCCAAGATCAGGCCTATGGCCGGTATCAGATGCTGAAATACGCCTCGGAGCAGAGTCAGGCGGGGAAGCCAATAGCGGTCATGACGCTAGCGGATCGGTTGCGAGTGCTGCAGAACTTTACGACTGATCCGAAGGTTCTCGCGGCGGTGATCAAGGAGCTACGTCCGCAATCCCAGCCTTTTCTACCTCAGACGGCAGCGCCCAACCTGGTTGCAGACAGCGGAATCAGCGGTTCGGCGGCCATGGCCATCGCTCTGGCTCAGGCTCAGGCGGCGAGCTTCCAGAGCCTGGTGGCTGGTTATGATCTTGAGCGCCGAACGCTGATCACGCTGCAGGCTATGCAGGATCTCTCACAAATGCTTTCCGGATTCTCCGGCCGCAAGAACGTGGTTTGGCTGACGGCGAGTTTCCCGCTTAATCTGATTCCGGAGGACCGCGACTTTACGCGCGCGGAACTTCAGGCGGATCTACCCAGCGTACGGCAGAAGTCCGTGGGCACCAATGCCAGCGGCGCCCTTCTCAGCGAGCAGCGCATGCTGCATGTACAGGAAATCAAGCAAACCGAGGCGAACCTGGCCAGCGCTGGTATCGCTATTTATCCAGTGGACATGCGTGGCATCATGCCCAGCGGAATTGATGTCAACAACACATTCGCTTTGCAGGATCTGGCGGCGGAAACCGGTGGCAAAGCTTACACCAACCAGAATGAAATCAAGGACGGCATCGCGCTGGCGGTTGCGGATGAAAATGCTTCTTACGCGCTCGGCTATTACCCGGAGAACAAGAAGTGGGACGGCAAGTTTCGCACCATTAAGGTCAAATTGGACCGCGGAGACGCGGAGGTCCGCTATCGCAGGGGATACTTCGCGCTGGATCCGACTCTCGATAAGAACTGGAAGCCCGATCAGGAAGCGGCGGGTGCTCTCAAGTTGGATGGACCGGCCACGCAGGTTTCATTCATGGCGCAGGTCAAGCCCGCAGATCCGGGCAAAGCTAAGGTCGTGTTCCTGGTGGACGCTCACACCTTGAGCACGGAAGAGACCAGTGGCGGCAAGAAGATGAATGTGAGCTTTTATGCAGGCGTTTACAACTCAGATGGCAAAAATCTAGGTGGGGCGAGCTCTATCAAGGTGGATCACACATTCGACGCGGCCACTTACCAGAAAGTCCTGGATAAAGGCCTGATGGTGCAACTCGACATTGCTGCGCCGACGGATGCCAAACAACTTCGACTGGTCGTACTCGATAACAAGACCGGCCTGGTCGGCTCGGTGAGCGGTCCGCTAACACAGTAGTTTCAAAACGCCGTTTCAAGAACCTGGGATAGACAAGGGGGGCGTCCGGATTGGACGCCCTTCTTGCTTTAGAAAACATTCTATCGACAGCCGCGCTATTGCGGCCAACTACTCTTTCTTGTCGCTACCCTCAGTCTTACCCTCGGCCTCATTAGCGGCCATATCTTTCTGGACCTGGGCTTCGGCGTCGGCGTGTTCCATCGCTTTGCGGTTTTCCTCGGCGCGTTTGGCGCGAATTTCGGCGCGCTTCTGGCGCTTTTCATCGAGCACCTGCTCGCTGCCGAGCAGTTCGATGAACGCTTTTTCGGCGCCGTCGCCTTTGCGCCAGGCGGTGCGCACGATGCGCGTATAGCCGCCTTCGCGATCGCCGAAGCGCGGGGCCACGGTATCGAAAAGCTTGGTGACCGCTTCTCCGGTCATCAAATAGGACGCTGCCTGACGGCGCGCCGCCAGATCGCCCTTCTTGCCGAGGGTGATCATCTTCTCAACCGACGGACGCACCGCCTTGGCCTTGATCACGGTCGTCTCAATGCGCTCTTCCATGATGATCGACGTAACCATGTTACGCAGCATGGCGCGCCGGTGCGAAGTGGTTCGTCCTAACTTGTATCCTGCAACCTTGTGACGCATGGATCCCTCTTGTTTTGGTGGAGCGACGGGCGTCCTCGCCCGTCACCCCATCCGATCGCTAGTTCTTACAGATCGTTGTCGCCGTACGCTGAAGCAGGCAGCACCTGGTTCGACGTCGGACCGGGCACGGCGTTGCCGTGCTCGTCGATCTTCATACCCAGGCTTAGACCCATCGAGGAGAGGATCTCCTTGATTTCGTTCAGCGACTTGCGGCCAAAGTTTTTCGTCTTCAGCATTTCGGCTTCGGTCTTCTGCACCAGTTCGCCGATCGACTGAATGTTGGCATTCTTCAGGCAGTTATAGCTGCGCACCGAGAGTTCGAGTTCCTCGACCGAACGGTTCAGGTTTTCGTTCTTGATCTCCGGCCGCCGCTCTTCACTCGCCGACGCCGTTTCGATTTCTTCCTCGAAGTTGATGAAGATATTCATGTGATCTTTTATCAACTTCGCCGATAATCCAAGCGCATCGCCCGGAGTGATCGAACCGTTCGTCCAGACTTCGACCGTCAGCTTGTCGTAATCGGTGATCTGCCCCAAACGCGCCGCCTCGACGGTGTAGTTGCACTTACGCACCGGCGTGTGCACGGAATCGATGGGAATGAATCCGATGCCCAGATCATCCTCGAAATTCTTGTCCGCGGAAACGTACCCGCGCCCGCGCTTCAGGCGCATTTCCATTTCGAGTTTGCCGCCTTCGCTCACGGTCGCGATGTAGATTTCCTTGTCGAGCACCTCCACATCGCCGTCGGCTTCGATCATGCCGCTGGTGACGACTCCCGGCTGATCGGCGCGCAGGTAAATCGCCTTCGGACCATCTCCCGCAAGCTTGAACGGAACCTGCTTCATGTTGAGGATGATGTCGGTCGCGTCTTCGACCACGCCCGGAATCGACTGGAACTCATGCAGCACGCCTTCGATCTTCACCGCGGTAACCGCCGCGCCTTCGATCGAACTCAGCATTACGCGCCGCAGCGCGTTGCCGATGGTGGTGCCAAAGCCGCGCTCAAACGGTTGCGCCCAGAACATCCCGTACTTGTCGGTGAGCGAATTAACATCGTTCGCCAGTCTCTTCGGTTTTTGAAAACCTCTCCAAAGCATTCTGTGTTTCTCCTCTCGGCCATGTGGCTCAATCCTGCTCACTGAGCGGCCCAGCTCAGGTCACAGCGGGAAAGGCTGATCTGGCACGAAAATGTAGGCCAAAAGACGCTATCGCTGTTCGTCGTTCGCTCTTCGCAATCCTTCGCGGATTCGATCTTGGCGAAAAGCGAACAGCGAACGACGTGTCGCTATTTACTATACAACTCAACAATCAGTTGCTCGTTCACCGGCAACTGTATGTCTTCGCGTTTGGGCAGCGCTATCACGCGACCCTTGTAGTTCTCGCGATCGATTTCCAGCCACACGGGGGACGGCTGATGACTGGCAAAATCTCTTGCGATTTCGAGAATCGGCACCTTGCGGCTGCTCTCGCGAATCTGGATCTCTTCGCCCACGGTGACTTCGTAGGAAGGGATGTTTACCTTCTTACCATTCACCTGTACATGCCCGTGACGCACCAACTGGCGCGCCTGGCGTCGGGAGATGCCGAAGCCGAGACGGTAGACCACGTTATCCAGACGCCGCTCGAGCTGCTCGAGCAGCTTAGCGCCAGTAACACCCTTAGACCGGACCGCGTTCTCGAAATAATTCCGGAACTGGCCTTCCTGGGTAAAGTAGATGCGCTTGGCTTTCTGTTTTTCGCGCAACTGCAGACCGTAGCCTACAACCTTGGTCTTTTTGTCTTTCCCATGTTGTCCGGGAGCGAAGTTGCGCTTTTCAATTGGACATTTGTCGCTGAAGCACTTCGTGCCTTTGAGGAAGAGCTTGATGCCTTCCCGGCGGCAAAGACGACACACTGCATCGGTATAACGTGCCAAGTTGTTCTCCTTATGTTAGATGACCGGTTTACAGGTTTGGCTTCACCCTTCATCCCGGACAAAAAATCGGGTCTCAGTCGTTAGGTCTCAGGTCTCAGGAGGGTCTCGATTCTCCTAAGACCTGACACCTAAGACCTGGCACCTATCTTTTCTTTTACACTCTGCGCCGTTTCGGCGGCCGACAACCATTATGCGGAATTGGCGTCGTGTCTTTGATCGAACGCACTTCGATTCCCGCCGATGCGAGCGCGCGGACGGCCGACTCGCGCCCTGAACCCGGACCACTCACCCGAACGTCAACACTGCGTACGCCATGATCGCGCGCCATGCTGGCGGCGTTTGAGGCGGCCTGCTGGGCGGCAAACGGAGTCCCTTTGCGGGATCCGCGAAAACCGAGCGATCCCGAACTCTTCCACGCCAGCACATTGCCGGTCATGTCCGTGATGGTCACGATGGTGTTGTTAAAAGAGGCCTGCACGTGCACGAGTCCATGGGGAACGTGCTTGCGCTCTTTCTTCTTGAAAGTTTTCTTCTTGCCTTTTTTCTCGGGCGCCGCGGCGCCGCCTGCTGGTGCTGGTTTTGCCATAGTTAAGGTCTCAGGTCTTAAGGTGTCAGGTCTCAGGAAGATCTCGCTCTTGCTGAGACCTGACACCTAAGACCTGACACCTGATTCTCTACGCTTTCGCCGTCTTCTTCTTCTGCGCGACCGTGCCTTTGCGCGGACCTTTGCGGGTGCGAGCGTTGGTGTGCGTGCGCTGCCCGCGAACCGGCAGGTTCCGGCGGTGGCGGAATCCGCGATAGGACCCGATTTCGATGAGCCGCTTGATGTTCATCGAAACGTCTTTGCGCAGATCGCCTTCCACCGAGCCTTCCGCCTCGATGACCTGGCGGATGCGGTTGACCTCGTCTTCCCCAAGGTCCGAAACTTTCTTCATCGGGTCCACTTTCGCCGCGTCCAGAATGCGCGCCGCGCGTGAGTTGCCGATGCCGTAGATGTAAGTGAGCGCGATATTTGCGTGCTTGTTGCGCGGAAGATCGACGCCTGCAATACGAGCCATATAATTTCTAATCCTTCCTTGCTTTCGGATGCTACTGGCTTCGAGCCGCGAGCTAGGAGCTACCCGTTTTTGCTCACAGCTCGAAGCTCGTAGCTGCTTTAACCCTGACGCTGCTTGTGTTTCGAGTTCTCGCAGATCACCCGCACTACTCCCTTGCGGTGGATGACCTTGCACTTGTCACAAATTTTCTTAACTGACGCTCTAACTTTCATAACTCCTCACGTAGCGACGGACGCATTCGTCCGTCCCGCCTGGGGCGAAGCCCGGCGGCAAACTTACTTGTACCGATAAACAATCCGCCCGCGATTCAGATCGTACGGAGAAAGTTCGACTGCGACCTTGTCTCCCGGCAGTATCCGTATAAAGTTCTTCCGCATCTTGCCGGAAACGTGCGCCAGTACCTGGTGTTTGTTTTCAAGCTCCACCTTGAACATGGCATTGGGCAGCGGTTCGACGACAGTTGCCATCACTTCAATCGCGTCCTCTTTACTCATTACCCTCCTGAATCAGTTCTCAGTTCCCGGTTCTCAGTTCCCGGTTCTCAGTTCCCGGTTCTCAGTTCCCGGTTCTCAGTCAAAATCAAGCGGCTCGCCACTGAGAACTGAGAACCGGGAACTGAGAACTTTTCTTTACTGCGTCAAAATCTCCGGCCCTTGCCGCGTTACTGCCACGCAATGCTCAAAGTGCGCGCTGTAACTGCCGTCGAGCGTTACGGCCGTCCACTTGTCGCTCAAAACCTTGGTCTCGGGACCGCCCGAGTTCACCATCGGCTCAATCGCCAAAACCATGCCTTCGGTCAACTCCGCGCCCTGGCCCTTCTTCCCAAAGTTCGGGATCTGGGGCGCTTCATGCAGCTTCGTCCCGATGCCGTGCCCGACGAATTCCCGCACCACGCTGAACCCATTCGCTTCCACGTGTTTCTGGATCGCCGAACCCACGTGTCCGACCGTGTTCCCAATCTTTACCTGCTCGATGCCTTTGTAGAGCGAAGCCTCGGTTACTTCGAGCAGCTTCTTTAATTCCTGCGTCAGCGTTTCGCCCACGGGAATCGTGATGGCCGCGTCTCCGTAATATCCGTCGTATACCACTCCGCAGTCGATGGAAACGATGTCGCCCGTTTTCAGCGTCCGCTTTTCCGACGGGATGCCGTGCACGATTTCTTCGTTAATGGAAGTGCACAGCACACATGGATAGCCGTAGTACCCCTTGAACGCCGGCGCCGCCCCGAGTTCCGCGATCAGTTTCTCGGCGGCTTTTTCCAGCTCCATCGTGGTGACGCCCGCCGCCACCACAGTTTTCAGGTGGTTCAAAACCTGGCGGACCATCTTCCCGCTCCGCCTCATTTTTTCGATCTCTTCCGGCGACTTGCGGATGATCCGGTCTTCTCCAAAACTCATAATTAATTCTGGCTTCGATCCTAACTTCGCCGTCCCGCTACTGGCAGCCATCCTGGAAATGACGGTCTATCACTTCGAAAATATGGGCCCTCACTTCTTCCATCGTCCGGTCCGCCTTGATCGCTACCAGCCGCCGTTGCGCCCGGTAATAGTCCACTACTTGCCGGGTCTGCGTCTCATAGGCAGCCAACCGCCCGGAAATAACTTCTTCGCGGTCGTCGTCGCGGATTACAAGCTTGGTTCCATCACAATCGCACAACTCGTCGACGAGAGGTGGCTGAAAGTGGATGTTATAGAGCCGCCCACAGGTGGGACACGAACGCCGGCCGGTAAGCCGCAGCAATAATTGAGTATAGTCCACGAGCAACTGGATCACAACCGGCGGACACTTCTCCGATTTGTCAAAGACCTCTTTTTCCAGGAAAGCATCCAGCCATCCTGCCTGGGCGGCTGTCCGGGGAAAGCCATCCAGTACAAATCCACGTTTGCAGTCGGCTTCCCTCAACCGGGCTGCCACGATGCCGTACATCAGCTCGTCCGGTACCAGCTCGCCTCGCGCCATGATCGCCTTGGCTTCCAGACCCAGCTTGGTGCCACGCGCGACGTGATCCCGTAAAAGATCACCCGTCGATATCTGCGGGATACCGTAAAGATCGGCAATCTTTTTGGACTGGGTGCCCTTTCCGGCCCCGGGGGGCCCTAGGAGAATCAACGGTCCAATACTTTTATTTCGCGCGGTCTCGTTTGCCGACTCGTTGGCCATCGAAATGGCCCCTTTTACTCGTATTTCCCTTCGCGGAAATACCGCCGTGCTCCGCGCCTGCAAAATCAGTCTCAGTTTTCAGTTCTCAGCATCAATTCCGACGCTTCTCACTGGGAACTGAGAACCGGGAACTGAGAACTCTTTCTTATTACCAGGTCCGCCGTCCGCGAATGCGGCCGCTCTTCGGCGTGAATCCATCGTAGTGCCGCATGATGAGCTGCGCCTCGATCTGGGTGACGGTGTCCATCGCAACCCCGACGACAATCAACAGCGAGGTTCCGCCAAAATAGAAATTCACGCCCAGCCCGTTCGTTACCCACGCGGGAAGGCTCTCGAAAAAGCGGCCCACCAGCCATAGGTGGTTCAGCTTGATGCCGGCAATCATCCATTCCGGAATCAGCGAAATCAGAATCAGGTAAAGCGCGCCCACCAGCGTGATCCGGGTAAGAACGTCGTTGATGAAGTCCGAAGTCCGCTTCCCCGGCCGGATGCCGGGAATGAAACCTCCCCACTTCCGCATGTTGTCCGCGACCTCGTTCGGATTGAACACGATCGAAATATAGAAGTAGGCGAAGAAAACAATCCCCAAACAGTAGAGCAGGGTATACAAAGGCTCGCCCCAGCGCATCGCATCCAGAAGTGGCCCGACGACTTTATTGTTGTGGAACGCGGCCCCAAGCATCTGCGGCAACGCGAGAATCGAAGACGCGAAAATCACCGGCATTACGCCGCCGGCATTCACCCGCAGCGGCAGGTGAGTGGACTGCCCGCCCATCACTTTGCGCCCGACCACGCGCTTGGCATACTGCACCGGAATCCGGCGCTCGCTGCGTTCCACAAAAACGATGAACGCGACCACCGCGACCATCAGCACCAGCAGCATGATGATGGCCGGGGCGGTGAAGACTCCCCAGGCGTTGGTTTGCACCTTCTGGTAGAGATCGATAACGCCACGCGGCAGACCGACTACGATGCCGGCGAAAATCAGGAGCGACATGCCGTTGCCGATACCGCGCTCGGTAATCTGCTCGCCCAGCCACATGATGAACGCGCTACCCGTGGTCAGCGTGAGCATCGTCATCAGGATGAAGCCGGGGCCGGGATTATTGACGAAATCGCCGGCTTTCTGGAGGCTGATAGCGATTCCGAACGACTGCACCGCGCTCAAAACCACCGTCAGATAGCGTGTCCATTGCGTGATTTTCTTGCGGCCCAGTTCGCCTTCTTTCTGCAGTTTGGCCAGCGGTTCATAGACCACCGTCAGCAACTGCAGAATGATCGACGCGGTAATGTAGGGCATGATGCCCAGAGCGAAAATCGTGAGCCGGCGCAGGTTGCCGCCGCTGAACAGATCGACAAAGCCCAGCACCGAGCCCCGGTTCTGCTCGAAGAACGCCGCCAGCCGATCGCCATTGATCCCGGGCGTCGGGATGTGGCCGCCAATACGATACACCGCCAGCAGGCCGAGCGTGAATAACACGCGCTTGCGAAGGTCTGGAACCCGGAAGATGTTCGAAAGCTTTTCGAGCATTACTGCAAGACCTCGAACTTGCCGCCCGCCTTGGTGATTTTTTCCTGCGCCGTCTTCGAAAACTTGTGCGCATGAACGGTAATTGCCGTCTTCAGTTCGCCGTTGCCCAGGATCTTAACGGGCTGCCTGCCATTCACCATGCCCGCCTTCTTCAGCACTTCGGGAGTGATTTCGGTCTCGCCGAGCGCCGCCAGCCGGTCCAGATTCACGATGTCGTATTCTTCGCGGAAAATGTTGGTGAATCCACGCTTCGGCACGCGCCGGTGCAACGGCATCTGGCCGCCTTCAAACCCGCGTATTAGCCGCGCACCCGATCGGGACCACTGCCCCTTGTGACCACGTGTCGAAGTCTTGCCCATGCCGGAACCCATGCCGCGTCCGACCCGCTTCTTCTTTTCCGTAGACTTCTTGGGTGCCCGTATTGTCGATAAATTCATAATGATTCCTACTTCACAATCTCCACCAGATGCGGGATCTTCTTCACCATGCCGCGGATTGCATCCGTGTCCGGCCGCACAATCACCTGGTTCAAACGGGTGAAACCCAGTCCCTTGACGACTTTTTTATGCTTCACCGGGGTGCAGATCGCCGAACGTACCCACTTCAATTGAATCTTGCCGCTGGCGACCGATTTCGATGTTTTGGTTGTCATTTCACTTCCCGTCTAAATTTGTAATTGGCCGTTTATAATTTGTAATTCAAAAGCCTTGGGTTCTAAATCGCAAATTACAAATCACCAATTACAAATTGTTTACAGCTCCTGTACCGACTTGCCCCGCAGCTCTGCGACGTGTTCGCGGTTTTTGAGCTTCTTTAGCGCTTCGAATGTTGCCTTGATCACATTATGCGGATTATTCGTGCCAATCGATTTTGTCAGCACATTCTGAACGCCCGCCGATGTCATCACCGCGCGTACCGCTCCACCCGCAATCACGCCTGTGCCTTCCGGCGCGGGCTTCAGCAGCACCATGCCCGAACCAAAACGGCCGAGCACCGTGTGGGGCACCGTCGTTTGCGTCAGGTTGATGCGCATCAGGTTCTTCTTCGCCGCCTCGATCCCTTTGCGGATGGCCTGCGGGACTTCCTTCGCTTTGCCGGATCCGAAACCCACCACCCCGGCCGAAGGATCGCCCACCACCACCAGCGCCGCGAACGACATATTCTTGCCGCCCTTAACCACTTTCGTTACCCGGTTAATCGAGACCACCTGGTCTTTTAACTGGAACGAACCCGCATCGAGCTTCTTCGTTACTCTTGGCATTCTGAATTCCGCAACTCTCTAGTTGTCAGCCATCTGGTTCCCGGTCTTCAGATTTTACTGAGAACCGAGAACTGAGAACTGAGAACTGTTTCTAAAACTGTAGTCCCGCCTCGCGCGCCGCATCGGCCACGGCTTTGACCCGGCCATGGTAGATGTAGCCTCCGCGGTCGAATACGACTTTGGTGAAGCCCTTTTGCTTGGCCAGATCGGCAATTTTTTTTCCAACCATCTTGGCCGATGCCACATTGCCGCCGGTGACCCGCGCGCCCTTTCGGTCGTCCGCCGTCGAAGCCGCCGCCAGCGTGACACCCTTCAGGTCGTCAATCAACTGGACGTAAATGTGGTTCAGCGACCGGTACACATTCAGCCGCGGACGCTCCGCCGTACCCATCACTTTTTTGCGGATACGATCATGCACCCGCTGCCGTGTCTGATTCTTGGAAGCGATTCTCAGCATGCTAAAACCCTCAGTAATTGGTCGTTAGTCGTTAGTCGGTCGCTTGCTAACGACTATCGACCAACGACTATCGACTAGATCCCTCACTTCGTTCGGGATGACGCCCGCGAGGCTCAGACTCGCGAAACGGCGTCACTTTGCTCCCGTCTTGCCAACCTTCTTCTTCAACCGCTCGCCCACGTAGCGCACGCCCTTGTTCTTGTACGGATCGGGCGGACGCAGCGAACGCATTTCCGCCGCCACCTGGCCGACCTTCTGGCGGTCAATCCCATTCAGCGTCAGATGCGTCAGCTTCGCATCCACGGCGCAATCCACGCCGGTCGGCAGCGGATACTCAATCGGGTGCGAGTAACCCAGACTGAACACCACCGTCCCCTTGCCTTTCATCTCCGCGCGGTAGCCGATGCCTACGATGTCCAGTTCCCGGATCCAGCCCTTGGTCACGCCATCGACGGCGTTATTGACCAGGGCCCGCGCCAGTCCGTGCACCGCCGCATGCGCATCGTCCGGGCGCAGCGCCACCAGGTTGCCGTCCTTCTGCTCCATCGTGATGCCGGACGGAAGAGATGTATCCAGCTTGCCTTTCGGCCCCTGGACCATCACCGTGTTGCCTTCGATCTTGACCGTCACGCCCTTCGGGATCGCGATCGGTTTTTTTCCAATTCGTGACATAAGTCAGCTCTCAGTTATCAGCTGTCAGTCATCAGTTAATGCTCAACGTCGTCACTGGAAACTGACGACTGATAACTGACAACCATTCTTTACCAAATCTCGCAAAGCAATTCGCCGCCGAGGCCCTGCCGGCGCGCCTGGCGTCCTGTCATCACGCCCTTCGGCGTGGTCAGGATATTGATTCCCATCCCGCCCAGCACGCGCGGAATCTCGGTGCGGCGCACGTAAACGCGGCAACCCGGACGCGACACGCGCGCCAGATTCGTGATCACCGCCTCGTTGTTATTGCCGTACTTCAAATACACGCGCAGGACCTTGTGGCCCTCTTCTTCCGCCGGCTTGAAGTTCGCGATATAGCCCTCTTCTTTCAGGATGCGGGCAATCTCCGTCTTCAGCTTGGAAGCTGGAATATCCACTTTCTGGTGCCGGGCGCGGATCGCGTTGCGGATGCGCGCCAGCATGTCTGCGACCGGATCGGTCAACCTCATCGTTTGCTTCTCCTCGAGCCGCCCGTTCGCTCCGCGTTCCGCGGAGAACCTGTCTGCGGCTTGCTTCTTGTTCTTTCGGCCGTTAATCGTTGGTCATTGATCGTGAGCGAACGACTAGCGACTGACGACCAACGACTGATTCTTACCAGGACGACTTCGAAACTCCCGGGATCTCCCCGCGCAGCGCCAGTTGCCGGAAACACAGACGGCACAGGCCAAACTTCCGTAAATAAGCCCGCGGACGTCCGCAAATCTTGCAGCGGTTATGTCTGCGCGTCGAGAACTTCAGCTTCGGTTCTTTGCCACGCGCCTTATCAAACTTCTTTTCGATCTTCGCGTCCTTCACTCGTTTTGCTGTAGTCAAATTCGCTCCTAACTCTATCTCGTGTGGAGACGGGGCTCTGCCCCGTCCAGCCGGGTCAAAGACCCGGCTCTACGCATTACTTGCCGCCCTAAACGGCATCCCGAGATGCTTCAACAGCGACCGCGCCTGGTCGTCGGAGCGCGCCGTCGTCACAATCGTCACGTTCATGCCCTTCAGCTTGTCGACCTTCGCATAGTCGATCTCCGGAAAAATCAGCTGATCGTGCAGGCCCAGCGTGTAATTGCCGCGCCCATCGAACGATTTCGTCGAGACTCCGCGAAAGTCGCGCACGCGCGGAAGCACGATGCTTACCAGGCGGTCGAAAAATTCATACATGCGATCGCCGCGCAGCGTCACCATCGCTCCAATCGGCATGCCCTCGCGCACCTTGAACGCCGCAATCGATTTTTTCGCCCGCGTGACCACCGGTTTCTGTCCCGCAATCTGTCCCAGTTCATTCACCGCCGGGTCGATCAGCTTCGCGTTCTGGGTCGCTTCGCCGACACCCATGTTCACGACGATCTTGTTCAGCCGAGGCACAGCCATCGGATTCTTGAGTTCCAGTTCCTTCATCAGGGCCGCGGATACTTCCTTTTCAAACCGCGCCCGCAGCCGTGGCCGCTCCTTCGCCGCGTGCCGTGGCGCCTCCGGCCCAGCCTTTGTCTCGGCCGGTTGCTGGCCCTTCTCGCCCTTGGGCGATTTGGGTTTCCTCGGTTGCTCGCCTTTTTTCTGCTCGTCTGCCATTGCCTATGCTGCCTTGTCTCTCACGGTTTCGGATGAGCTTCGAGCTACGAGCCTCGGGCTGCGAGCACCCAAGAACTCCTCCGGTTCGTAAGCACGTTCAAAACTCTAAAGTTCGCAAACTCTGGTACCAACTTGTCGCTGCCGGTTGGTTCGAAGCCCGTGGCTCGCGGCTCGTAGCTTATTTATCCAGCGTCGTCCCGCACTTCTTGCAAACTCTTACTTTCCGGTCGCCGCGCACCTCATGCCCGATCCGCACCGGACCGCAGGTCGCGCACACCAGGGCTACATTCGACAGCGGGATCGCCCGCTCCTGCTCGGCAATTCCACCCTTGATGTTCTTCTGCGGATTCGGACGCACGTGCTTCTTCACCGTCATCACGTGCTCCACCAACACCTTGCCTTCGTCGGGGAACACACGCAGCACGCGCCCTTCTTTGCCCGTATCCCGGCCAGTCATCACCTTTACGGTGTCATTCCGGCGGATATCCACTCGCTTATGTTCGGTCGTTGTTGCAGTTCCCATCTTCAATCCTTCCAAATCTCTTCATCTCTACCAGACGGGGTTTACCCCGTGTCAGATGCGGCCAGCCGCGCTCTACACCAGCGCTAAAGGACCTCGGGCGCCAGCGACACAATCTTCACAAACTTCTTCTCGCGCAGTTCACGGGCCACCGGACCGAATACGCGCGTTCCCACCGGCTCTCCGGTGTCATTGATCAGTACCGCCGCATTCTGATCGAAGCGGATGTAAGTGCCATCCCGCCGCCGATGCTCTTTTCGTGTGCGCACAATGACCGCCTTCACCACTTTGCCCTTCTGCACCTGACCGTCCGGCGCAGCCTCTTTCACGCTTGCCGTGATCACGTCGCCCAGGCCCGCGCGCAACCCGGTTGAGCCGCCGAGGGGCAGGATCATCTGCAGCTTGCGCGCGCCGGAGTTATCGGCGACCTCGAGCATGGATCTCATCATTACGGCCATGTTCGTCTCCTCCCGTCTTACTGCCTCTCCGCGTCTTACTACTTGGCGGCAACGCCCGTACCGGCGTCAATATCAACTTCCGGCACCAACGCCGTTTTGCGCACAATTTCCTTCAGCGTCCAACGCTTCAGCTTGGACAATGGCCGCGACTCTTCAATCTTCACCACATCGCCGGGATGGGTTTCGTCCTTCTCATCATGCGCGTAGAACTTTTTCCGAATGGAGATCACCCGCTTGTACATGGGATGCGCTTTCTTCCGTGTGACCTCGACCACGATCGTCTTCTGCATCTTGTTCGAGACGACGGTGCCGATCAGTTCCTTGTGGTGCGGCTTGCGTGCTTCTGCTTGGCTTACGGTTTCCGCCATTATCGTTTCTCCATCTTGCTGGACGTCGTGCTCATCCCAGTCTTGCGGGCGGCCAGTTCCTGCTCGCGCAGGACGGTCTGAACGCGCGCGATATCCCGGCGCAGCCCGCGAATCTTTTTCAGGCTCTCGGTCTGTCCCATATTCATCTGGAACTTCAGCTTGAAGAGCTGGTCGGCCAAGTCCCGCTCCTGGTGCTTGAGCTCGACGTCGGTTAAATTGCGGATCTTTTCTGCCTTCATAAGATCGGTTCTCAGCTCTCAGCTGTCAGTCCTCAGTAAGAACTTCTTGCCTGAGCAAATCTCTTTTAAGAACTACCCTGCAATCCCTACAGCACTTCGCGTTTCACGAACGTCGTTCGCAGCGGAAGTTTGTGCGAAGCCAACCGCATAGCCTCTTTTGCATCGGTGATGCTCACGCCTTCCATCTCAAACAGAATTTTTCCCGGCCGCACAACCGCGACCCAATGGTCCGGCGCGCCTTTGCCTTTGCCCATACGGGTTTCGGCCGGCTTCTTCGTGACCGGCTTGTCCGGAAACAGCCGGATCCAAATCTTGCCGCCACGCTTCACAAAACGCGTCATTGCGACCCGGCTCGCTTCGATCTGCCGGTCGGTGATCCAGCCTGGTTCGAGCACCTTCAGACCGTATTGACCGAATGACAGCTCGCTGCCACGCCAGGCCTTCCCGGTCATGCGTCCGCGCTGCTGCTTGCGGTACTTAACTTTCTTCGGCATCAACATAGAATCAGTTCTCAGTTCTCAGCTGTCAGTTCTCAGGAAAAGCTTGCACCCTGCGCTTCTCACTTCTGCAATCTGACCTCTGACCTCTGCAATCGCCCTACCTTCTAAAACGCTCCCGTGGTGGTCACATCCCGCGCTGGAGTCGCTTCGCGCTTCTTCGCCGGCAGAATCTCGCCTTTATAAACCCAGCACTTCACGCCAATCACGCCATAGGTCGTGCGCGCCTCGGTGAAACCGTAATCGATGTCGGCGCGAAGCGTGTGCAGCGGCAACCGGCCCTGCAGATACCACTCCGAGCGAGCGATTTCGTTGCCATTCAGCCGCCCGCTCACGCGAACTTTAATTCCCTTGCAGCCGAAGCGCAGCGCCGAATCCACCGACTTGCGCATTGCCCGTCGAAAGCCGACACGCTTTTCCAGTTGCAGCGCAATCGATTCCGAGACCAGCTGCGCGTCGAGCTCTGGCTTGTGCACTTCCTGGATATCGACATGCACCTCGCGCGCCGTGCGCTTCTGCAAATCCTGCTTCAGCTTGTCGATTTCCGCGCCCTTGCGCCCGATGATTATGCCCGGACGCGCCGTCTTGATAATGATCCGCAGCTTGTTGCCCGGACGCTCGATCTCGACCGAGCTCACGCCCGCCGACTTGAGCTTGTCCTTCAGCTCGGCCTTGAGCTTCACGTCTTCGAGCAGTAACTTGTCGTAGTCCTTCTCGACAAACCATCGTGACTTCCACGGCTTGGTGTAGCCAAGGCGGAATCCGTAAGGATGAACCTTCTGTCCCATGTGAGTAACTCCAAAACTCTTCCCGGCCGTTGTCGTCGGTCGCTGGTCGTTGGTCGTTAGCAAAACCAAATTCCCGAACGACTAACGACTATCGACCAACGACTATTTCTTTGCCGTCGCCTTCTTGCCAACCGCCTTCTTCTTTGCTTTCGCTGGCGCCTTGGCCTTCGCTTTCGGCTTGGGCGGAGGCGCTGCCTTCCGCGCCTTCTCGCCCGCCGCCGGCGTCGTTACCGTCCCTACCGCTACGCCGTTCCGGTTTCGCTCCGCTAGCACGATTTCAATGTGCGCAATACGCCGCACATAGTGATAGGCGCGTCCCATCGGTGCTGGACGGATCCGCTTCAGGCGCGGGCCATCGTTCGCCACCGCGTGCTTCACGTACAGGTTATCGAGATCAACATCGAGGCCCTTTTCGGTGCTCAGGAAGTTGGCATTATCGATCGCCGACTGCAACAGCTTTCCTACCGTCGCCGCCACCCGTTTCTTGGTGAAGGCCAGCGTGTTCCGCGCCTCTTCCACGCGCCGTCCCTTGATCAGGTTCAGCACCAGCCGCGCCTTCTGCGGCGAGACGCGCATGTATCGGGCTTGAGCTCGAAATTCCATGGTCCCGTCTCCTTACGCCTTCGGCGCCGCTGGCGCCGACGGAGTTATGGCTCCAGGTCCGCCGGGCACGCCCGCCGGTTTCGCCGCAACTTCGGTCGCCGCTTTCATCGAGTGCCCCTTGAACTGGCGGGTAAAACTGAATTCGCCCAGTTTGTGTCCCACCATGTTTTCGGTCACATACACTGGAATGAACTTCCGCCCGTTGTGCACGGCAATCGTATGTCCGACCATCTCCGGAATAATCGTCGAGCGCCGCGACCATGTCCGCAGCACCTTCTTCTCGTTACGCGCATTCATGGCTTCCACTTTGGTCGCCAGGTGCGAATCCACGAACGGTCCTTTTTTAGTTGAACGAGCCATAAAGTCAGTTCTCGGTTCTCAGTTCTCGGTTCTCAGTTCTCGGTAAATCCAAATCGAGGTTCCTGATTTTTCCTTGAAACTCTGAAACTTTGAAACCTTGCCTTAACCCTTTTTCCTGCGGTTCACGATGTACGTATCGGTGCGCTTGTTGTTTCGCGTTTTGTATCCCCGCGTCGGCTGGCCCCACGGCGTTACCGGATGACGTCCACCGGAGGTCTTGCCTTCGCCGCCGCCATGCGGATGGTCGACCGGGTTCATCGAAACGCCGCGATTATGTGGACGCTTCCCAACCCACCGCGTCCGGCCTGCCTTGCCCCAGGTGACGTTTTCGTGGTCCGTGTTTCCCACCTGGCCAATCGTCGCTAGACAATCGAGCAACACCTTGCGAGTCTCGCCCGAAGGCAACTTGACCAGCCCGTAGTCGCCTTCCTTTGCGATCAACTGCGCCGAACCGCCCGCCGAGCGCACCATCTGCGCGCCTTTACCGGGACGCAGTTCGATATTGTGAATCGTCGTGCCGGGCGGAATATTCCGCAGCGGTAAGGCATTGCCAACCAGGATGTCCGCCTCGGGACCGCTCACAATCTTTTGCCCAACCTTCATTCCGTCGGGCTGCACGATGTAACGCTTCTCGCCATCGGCATAGCTCAAGAGGGCAATTCGCGCCGACCGCCCCGGATCGTATTCGATCGTTTCGACCGTGGCCGGAATTCCGTGCTTATCGCGCTTGAAGTCAATCGTCCGCAGTTTGCGCTTGTTGCCGCCGCCCCGGAAACGCATGGTGGTGTCGCCGGAATTGCGCCGTCCACCCGTTCGCAATTTTCCCTCAACCAGCGGCTTGTGCGGCTTCTTCGACGTAATGTCGTCGGTCACCAGCGTCGTGCGATAGCGCAACGTCTGCGTTGTCGGTCTGTAGGTCTTAATGGCCATAGAGCTCTCGGCTTTCAGCTTTCAGCTCTCAGTTAACCGGCTGTCGCTCTTACTGACAGCTGATAGCTGACGGCTGATAGCTTCGTTCTACAAATTCTGCGCGTACTCCGGCATCTTTTCGCCGCTCTTCAAGCGCACGTACGCCTTTTTCCAGTCCGGACGGTAACCCGTGAACTTACCGCGCCGCCGTTCTTTCCCCGGATAATTCGCCGTGCGCACCGAAGCTACCTTTACTTTGAAGATCGCTTGCACCGCTTCCTTGATCTCGGTCTTCGTAGCCTTCGGCGCCACCTGAAATACCAGCGTGTTCTGCGTCTCTTTAATGCCGAGACCCTTTTCGGTAATCACCGGCTTCTGAATAATCTGATAGGCGGATTTCATCAGGCGACGACCTCCGCCGCAGTCTTAATTTTGGTCTTCGTCTTGCGCGCACGCCGCGCCGGTTTTTTCTTTTCTTCAGCGGCTGGTTCCGCTTCGTGCGAACGCCGCGCGGTTGACTTCTTCAGCGTGTCCTGCAGTTTTTCGAGCGCCGGCTGCGCAAACACCACGTGGGTGTAGCGCATCAGGTGATACGGATGCACTTCGTTCGCCCGCACCAGTTCGAGCCCGTCGATGTTGCGCGAACTCAACTCGAGGTTCTTGTTCTCAGTGGTTGAGATATCGACCAGCAGCGTCGTGCCCTCGATCTTCAGCTTGTGCAGCGCCTCGCGAAACAGCTTTGTCTTCGGCTCTTTGACGTCGAATGCCTTTACCACCATCAGCTTGCCATCGGCAAACTTCGAAGCCAGCGCCGAGCGCAGCGCGCCGAGTAGTTTCTTCTTCGGGAAGGCGTAGTCATAGGATCGCGGCTGCGGTCCGTGCACCGTGCCGCCGTGCCGCCACAGCGGCGAACGGATCGAGCCGATACGCGCTCGCCCCGTTCCCTTCTGCTTCCACAGCTTTTTGCCCGATCCGGAAACGCGCCAGCGGTTCTTGGTGGCATGCGTGCCCGCGCGCGCTGCCGCGCGATAGTGCGTGATCGCCTCCCAGAGCAAGTCTTCATTGACCGCGCCGAAAACTTCCTCGGCCAGTTCCAGCGTCCCCGCCTTGGCTCCGCTCAGATTGTAAACATCGATAGTTGCCATATCTCTCTCACATGTAGCGCCGGCGTCTCGCCGGCTGTCCTGTCCGCCGGCACAACCTAAGCCTTCTTCGCAGCTCTCTTCGCCGCCTTCAACGGATCGACCGTCGCCGAACCCGCGAATCCGCGGCGCTCGCGTGGCGGCTTCTTGGCCTTGTTGATAACGATGTAGCCGCCATTCGCTCCCGGAACGCTGCCCTCAACCACCAGCAGATTCTCTTCTTTATCCACGCCCAGGATGCGCAGGTTGCGAGTCGTGATTCGCGTATCGCCCATGTGGCCCGACATCCGCATGCCCTTGAAGACGCGCGACGGAAACGCAGACGAGCCAATCGAACCCGTAATCTGGAACATCGAACCGTGCGACTTCGGGCCGCCGCCAAAATGATGACGCTTCACAACACCTTGAAAGCCGTGTCCCTTGCTCACTCCGACGACATCGACAAAGCGCTCGCCTTCGAAAATATCCACCAGAATGCGGTCGCCGGGCTTGATCACACCTTCGGTGGCCTCGCCCGGAGCATCGACCTCGACCCCAACTTCGCGCACAAATCTCAAAGGCGGCAGGTTGTGTTTGGCAAAGTGTCCGCGCATCGCCTTGGTCAGTTTCTTTTCTTTCACGAATTCGACCAGGCCGATCTGCGCGGACTCGTATCCGTCTTTGGTCTGCGTCTTGTGCTGCGTAATCACGCACGGCCCCGCCTGCAACACCGTCGCCGGCCGCACATCGCCCTTCGAATCGAAGAGCTGCGTCATGCCGACCTTCTTGCCCAGAATTCCGGTAACTCGCGCCATTTCCTTCTCCGTTCCCAGCGTGGGTCGTCGATCATTCTTGCCGATCAAACGGCGACGGCTATTGGCTGGGCGCCTTCGGATCAAAGTCCCTGTTCGTTAGTCGTTAGTCGTTTGCAAACTACCGCTGGCCAACGACTAGCGACTGACGACCAACGACTATTTGTGTTCTTTCCCGAACGCCTTGATCTCAACATCGACACCCGCCGGCAGATCGAGCTTCATCAGCGCATCGACTGTCTGTTGCGTCGGCTCCAGAATATCCAGCAACCGCTTGTGGGTGCGGATCTCAAATGCTTCCCGCGACTTCTTATCCACGTGCGGCGATCGCAGCACGCAGTACTTGTTCTTCATCGTGGGCAGTGGAATCGGGCCCGCAATCTGCGCGCCGGTGCGCTTCGCCGTCTCCACGATCTCGCCTGTCGACTGATCCAGAATGCGATAGTCGTAAGCTTTCAACCGGATTCGGATTCTTTCTTTTCCAGTCACTGTTCACTCTCTTTGCCCCTCCCGGCTCAACCGGGAAGAAAGATCTGGCGGCAATCTGCAAGCCGCGAATTAAATTCCACTACCTAAAATCTTGTGTGGTGAAATCTTGTGTCGTGGCGGGGCTCTGCCCCGCCGGGACGGGGCAAAGCCCCGTCACCACACAACCGCTACGTCACAATCTCCGCGATCGTGCCCGCGCCCACCGTATGCCCACCCTCGCGGATCGCGAACCGCAATCCCTTTTCCATCGCCACCGGCGTGATCAGCTCGATCACCAGGCTCACATTGTCTCCCGGCATCACCATCTCCGTCCCCGCCGGCAACTCCGCAATCCCGGTCACGTCCGTCGTCCGCAGATAAAACTGCGGACGATATCCCTTGAAGAATGGCGTATGCCGCCCGCCTTCTTCTTTCGTCAGAATATAAACTTCCGCCTTGAACTTGGTGTGCGGAGTAATCGAACCACCCTTCGCCAAAACCATCCCGCGCTCCACGTCTTCCTTGGCGATGCCGCGCAGCAACAGGCCGGCGTTGTCTCCCGCCATGCCTTCATCCAACTGCTTCTTGAACATTTCGACGCCCGTCACCACCGTCTTGCGCGTCTCGCGGAACCCCACGATCTCCGATTCCTCGCCCACTTTCACCTTCCCGCGCTCGATCCGGCCCGTCACCACCGTGCCCCGCCCCTGAATCGAAAAAATGTCTTCGATTGGCATCAGGAACGGCTTGTCCAACTCGCGCACCGGCTGCGGAATGCTCTTGTCCACCGCTTCCATCAACGCGTCAACCTGCTTCTCCCACTTCTCTTCGCCATTCAACGCGCCGAGAGCCGACAGACGGATCACCGGCACGTCATCGCCCGGGTACTGATACGCCTTCAACAGTTCGCGCACTTCGAGTTCGACCAGATCCAACAGTTCGGGATCGTCCACCGCATCGCACTTGTTCAGCGCGACGACAATGTACGGAACACCGACTTGCCGCGCCAGCAGCACGTGCTCGCGCGTCTGTGGCATCGGACCGTCCGTCGCCGCAACCACCAAGATCGCGCCATCCATCTGCGCCGCGCCCGTGATCATGTTTTTGATGTAGTCGGCATGGCCCGGGCAATCGACGTGCGCGTAGTGCCGGTTCGCCGTCTCATACTCGACGTGCGCCGTGGCAATCGTGATGCCGCGCGCCTTCTCTTCCGGAGCGTTGTCGATCGAATCGAACGACCGG
>Ga0182024_10002961_pt1 | contig 41338 bp, 40 predicted proteins | sample P32metaG_FD_120480 | JGI IMG/M metagenome (GOLD analysis project Ga0182024, IMG submission 120480) | Permafrost microbial communities from Stordalen Mire, Sweden - P3-2 metaG (Illumina Assembly) | ecosystem: Environmental > Terrestrial > Soil > Wetlands > Permafrost | place: Sweden: Stordalen...
CTCTGATTCCGCTCGGCGATCTTCCCAAGCGCGTGAATGAGCTGGACAGTTCCGTCGAGATCGTGGCGCAGTGCCGCAGCGGCGTGCGCAGCGGCAAGGCTTGCGATTTTCTGCGCCAGGCGGGCTTCAAGAAGGTGAAGAACCTGACCGGCGGAATTCTCGCGTGGAGCGATCAGGTGGATCCATCGGTGCCCAAATACTAGCGTAGGAAGTGGGGCGGACCCCCTGGTCCGCGGCCGACGCCCTCGTCGGCCTTTGGCTGCACCCCGAAGAGCCGGACCAGGGGTCCGGCGCGGACGAGGGCGTCCGCCCCACATACTGCTCAATCCGTGAGACGCACGACACTAGCTGAGACCGTGAGCGCCAACGACACCGTCGGAGTGGTCGGCTTGGGCATTATGGGCGGTGCGTTCGCGGGGCATCTCGCGGGTGCCGGCGTCCGCACGTTGGGATACGACCTGCTCCCCGCCAACATGCTCGCGCTGAATGCGCAGGGAGGGGAAAGCCGTCCCTCAGCGCGCGCGGTGGCCGCCGAAGCAGGCGTCATCATCACTTCGCTCCCGAATTCGGCCGCCCTTGAGGATGTTCTCTTTGGAACGGAGGGGATCGTCGCGGCGGGTCGCCCCGGAATTCTGGTTGTCGAAACCAGCACGCTTCCCTTGGACGCACGCGAGAGTGCGCGATCGCGGCTGGCGGCTGTGGGAATCGCCATGCTGGACGCACCCGTGAGCGGCACCGGAGGGCAAGCCAGGACGAAAGACATCACGGTCTTTGCCAGCGGTGAGCCCGCCGATTACGAGCGCGCCCTCGGCGTTCTTTCGCATTTCGCGCGATCGGTCCGCTACTTGGGCGTTTTCGGAACCGGGTCGAAAGTGAAGTACATCGCCAACCTTCTGGTCGCCGTACATATTCTCGCGGCGGCTGAAGCGATCACGCTTGGTGAAAAGGCCGGACTCGACCGCGCCGCCCTGGTCGACATTCTTTCCGATAGCGCCGCCACGTCGCGGATGCTCGAAGTACGCGGGCCGAATATGGTGAGCGGCGCCTACACCGCGCCCATGGTGACCGTCGACGTGTTCCAAAAGGATCTGGCGATCATCGCGGATTTCGCCCGGCAATATGGAGCGCCCGTGCCATTGTTCAGCGCAAGTATCCCGTTCTTCGCCGAACTTGCCGCGCTCGGAATGGGCGGATACGACACTGCCGCGGTGATTGCAGTGGTGCGGCGAATGGCGGGGTTAGCAAACTAGTGTAGTGCGTCTCACGGATTAAGCAGTATGTGGGGCAGACGCGGGAACGCACGTATCCGCGCCCTCGTCCGCGCCAGGCGCGCCGGGCCGGCTCTTCGGGTTCGCAATCAAAGGCCGACGAGGGCGTCGGCCGCGGACCAGGGGGTCCGCCCCACGGTCCCGCGCAGCGCCTAGTCGACGACGCCCTTCCAGGTCTTGCCTTTTTCGTCCCGCAGCGTCACCACCACGTTGTCGGACACCCCGGAGAGCCTCCGGCCCTTGCCGTCGCGAAAGCGGTACACAATGGAATTATCCGGATTGCGCTCGGCAGATCCGTGCCACACGTTGCCGTACTCGTCCTTGAGCTTGATGTGATCGCCGTGACCGTAGCCGGAGACGCGAGTCTTGGTTTTCTCCTCTTCCAGATGAAAGAATCCGCCCGGAAGGCGCGAGCGCTTGCGCTGCTTTGTATAGATCATTGGTTAATGCGGATCCTGCATAGTTATTATGCTCGCGAAGTACCATCGTTTCGATAAGTCGTTTACCTTAGAATGAGTCGAGAAACTGGGTCGAGACGGGTGTTTTTGGAGCCGAAAATGCGTGCGATTCTTCAGCGCGTAACGCGCGCGTCAGTGGAAGTGGAGGGAGCCATCGCCGGTGAAATCGGCGGCGGCTTGCTGGTTCTGTTGGGAGTCGCAAAACCGGATACTGCCGCCGACGCCGATTTTCTCGCGACGAAAATCGTGAACCTCCGCATTTTTGCGGACGACGCGGGCAAGATGAATCGCAGCCTGTTGGATTGCGCGGGTGAGCTGCTGGTGGTTTCGCAATTCACTCTCTACGGCGATTGCAGCAGAGGCCGGCGGCCCGGTTTTGACGATGCCGCTCCGGCCGAGCAGGCTCGGGCGCTGTATGAGCATTTCGTCGCGGCCGCGCGCCGCAGCGGCGTGAAGGTGGAGACCGGCGTGTTCCAGGCGCACATGGCCGTGTCGCTGGTGAACGACGGCCCGGTCACGTTTCTGATCGAGAGCTCTAGTCACCTGTCGCGGAGATGACGTTATCACGCGCTCCATCCAGTCGCGCCGGTTTAGCGGTTGCTGCTCAAAGAGGCGCGACAGGATGGAGCGCGTGGTTGCCGTAACGACGACTCTGCGACAGGCACTACATGAACCCCCATGCGAAACGCGCGACGATTTCGTCGACCGATCCTTCGCCCACTACTCTTCCACGCTCGAAAAATACCGCGCGATGGGCCAGCGCACGCGCGAAATTTGCGTCGTGAGTGGCCAGGATTTTGGCCTGCGGCAACTCACGCAGCAGCTCGACCAGAGCGCGCTGGCCGGGCGGATCGAGCGAAGTGGTGGGCTCATCCAGGACCAGAATCTCAGGCTCCATCGCCAGCACGCCCGCGATCGCGGCGCGGCGCTTTTCTCCGCTGCTCAGGTGATACGGCGCCTTGTGAATCGCCGAGTGCGGTAGGCCAACTTGTTCCAACGTCTTTTCCGCGCGCGCCATCGCGTCGGTTGGTGAAAGGCCCAAATTCAGGGGCCCGAAGGCCACGTCTTCGAGCACGCTGGGCATGAAAAGCTGCTCGTCGGAATCCTGAAAGACCAGACCGACTTTCGCGCGAATGGTCTGAAGCGTTCCCTTACCGATCGGCATTCCGCAAATTTCCACTTCGCCTTCGCCTTCGAGCAATCCGTTGAGATGCAGCAGAAAAGTGGTTTTGCCGGAGCCGTTGGCGCCGAACAGCGCGACGCATTCGCCCGCATGGAGATGGAAGTCGACTCCATCCAGAGCTTGGGTTCCGTCGGGATAGCGGTAGCGCAGGCCGCGAATACTGATCACGTTCATACGGCGCACGCTTCAACGGGATGTGGGGCGGACGCCCTGGTCCGCGCCGGACCCCCTGGTCCGGCTGCTCGGCTGTAAACCAAGGCCGACGAGGGCGTCGGCCGCGAATCTCGTGACTCAGAACACCCAGGGGGTCCGCCCCACACTTTGCGGCGACTCATACGGCCAGCCGAATCCCAATCGTCACGGAGGCGACCAGAAACACAAACACCGCGTCGCCAGCGGAGAATCGCAGCGGCGCGAGCCGCTGAAAATGACCCTGGAAACCGCGGGCGAGCATGGCGCGATAGATGCCGTCGGCGCGCTCCCATGAGCGGGCGAAGAGCACTCCCAGCGCGCCGCCGGCCGCGGAAAATCGGGCCAGGAATCGCGACCGTCGAACACCAATTCCCCGCCGGCATTGCGCCGCCAGATGCATGTGCTGGGCCTGCTCCGAAATCACGAAAAGGTAGCGATACAGAAACTGGATCACCAGAATCAGCGGCCGGGGAACCGCCAGCCATTCGAGCGCGCGCAGCAGATCGTTGACCGGCGTGGTCGCGATCAGTAGCAGCGCCGCGAATCCGCACAGCAGACTTTTTTCGGCCAGCGCCAGCGCGCGCGCGGGATCGCCCGACCACCAGGTGATGGCGGCGAAGGTCGCCGAGAACGGCAGGACCAGAGCAGCCCGGCGCGCCAGCGCGGCGATGGGAAGCCGCGCGAGGGCAGCCGCCGCGACGATCAGCACGGCGTAGAGTCCGAAAGCGAGATGCGCGCCCGGCCGTGTGGTGGACACCGCGATCAGAAACACCAGTGCGGCTCCCAGCTTGGCCCGCGCGTCGCGAGCATGCAGAGGGCTCGCGCCACGGCTCCAGCGGTCGACTGCGAGTGCGTGATGCATCGTTACTTTTGTGCGCAGTGCCCTATGCGCTGCCCGCTCCCACCTGCTTCGCCGTCTCTATCACAGAGCGCTGTCGGCGGGCCAGCATCTTTCCCACCACCACGCAAACCGCGAAAGCCGCGGCGATCCCGGCGAGGCTCACCAGCGCGCGGCGCATCCAGGACGGCTCGATCCCACCGCGCGTCGCCAGAATCTGTTCGATTCCGTCCGGACTGTTTGACGCGAGCAGAACTCCCGCCACCGCCAGCGCGGCGCCTAAAATCACGGCTAGGATCACTGCGAGCACCGGTGCTCGAGAGCTACGCTCCGCCGGAGCGCGCACCCAGAGAGGATTCAGGCGCTCAATCGCGCGGATCGACGCAAGCGTAATCGCGCCTTCGATGAGAGCGCTCGCGAAAAACACAGCCATCGAGATCAGCAGCAGACGGCGCGGCATCGGCACGCCCGAAATCAGAAGTTGCGAAAGCGCGAGAGCAGCGCTGACCAGCACGCTCAACACGCCCCCCGCGAAAATGGCCGCCGACCTGGGGGCTTTCGACGAGCTCCGGCCCCACAAAAAATACGGCAGGTATCCGGCGAATACGCCGACGATCGCCATATTGCAAATGTTGGTTCCCAGCGCGAGGATGCCGCCGTCCTGAAACAGGAAAGCCTGCATCGCCAGGATCGCGGTCATCACCAGCGCCGCCGCCCACGGGCCCAGCACAATCGCCAGCAGCGTTCCGCCCACCAGGTGTCCGCTGGTTCCCGCGCCGACCGGGAAATTGATCATCTGCGCGGCGAAAACGAACGCGCCCATCACGCCCAGCAGGGGAATCTGCCGATCCTCCACGTCGCGGCGCGCGCGCCGCGCCATCACGCCGATGGCCGGCACGGCCAGCGCGTCGAAGGTGACCCACACGGGAGGACTCAGGAATCCATCAGGGATGTGCATCGGCTATTTGAAGGGCGCGACGGGCTACCTTGCCTCGCCGCATATTCATTGGTATCACGATTCTCAAAAGTGTGCCACGGGTTCCTGCGCTACCCTTTATACGAATGAGCACCCTTAGCCGGATTGGCGTGGCCATCGATTCGGACCTGCTTCTCAAATTCGACGAGCTGATTGCCCGACGCGGCTATACCAACCGGTCGGAAGCGTTTCGCGATCTGGCTCGCGATGCCCTGATCGAGCAGGCCGCGGGCCGTCCCGACGCGACCGTGGTGGGCACGGTGACGCTGGTCTACGACCACCACGTCCGCATGCTTTCCGAACGCCTCACCGAAATGCAGCATGAGCATTTTCACAACGTGCTCTCCACGCTGCACGTGCATCTGGATCACGATCATTGCCTGGAAGTGCTGGTGCTCAAGGGGAAATCATCGGCGGTGCGGAAAATGGCGGACGCACTGATTTCGACCAAGGGCGTGCAGCACGGGCGCCTCACCATCACCACCAGCGGGGCGCTTTAAGTTGGGGAATTGTATACATGCGTCGGGAGCGGCATGATCGTCGGCGCCGGCGTCGACCTGTGCGAGGTCGGCCGGATTCAGGAGGCCATCACGAGGCACGGCCGGCGTTTGCAGGAACGCGTTTTCACGGCGCGCGAAATCGCCTACTCCGAGCGCAAGGCCAATAAGTTCGAGCGCTACGCGGCTCGCTTCGCGGCGAAAGAAGCGGGTATGAAGGCGCTGGGAACGGGATGGCGCGGCGGCCTGGGATGGCGCGATCTGGAGGTGACCAATCTGCCGTCAGGGCGTCCCACGCTGACGTTTCATGGAAAGGCGGCGGAGATCGCGGAGAGGCTCGGCGTGCGCAATGTGTCGCTGTCGATCACCCACACGAAGGATCAGGCGATGGCGATGGTGATTTTGGAAAGCTAGGGGACAGAGGTCAGGGGCCAGGGGTCAGAAGCTTTTCGATGTGCTTGGCGATCACATCGACTTCGAGATTCACGCGCGCGCCGGGGTGAAGCGACCCGAGCCGCGTGTTCGCGAAGGTGTGCGGGATGATGGTGACGCCAAGAAGGCCGTTCTCCAGCGACGCGATGGTCAGGCTGATTCCGTCGATCGTGATCGAGCCCTTGTGCACCATGTAACGATCGAGCGCGGCGGGAACGCGGACGGTCAGCCAATAATTTCCATCGCCAAGCGGAGCGAGTGAAACCAGTTCGCCAGTCGCGTCGATGTGGCCCTGCACGATGTGGCCGGAGAGCCGCGTCGCGAGCGTCACTGGACGTTCCAGGTTCACTCGCGAGCCGCGGGCGAGATCGCCGAGATTGGTGCGTTGCAGCGTTTCCGGCGCGAGATCCGCGGCGAAGGAATCCGGGGTGACAGACGCCGCCGTGAGACACACGCCGTTCACGGCGATGCTCGCGCCTTCGGGCAGATCGGTCATCACCAGCGTGCAGCCGATCCGAAGCCGCGCGCCCGCCGAGCGCGGTTCCAACGATTCCACCTCGCCCAATTCTTCGATGATTCCCGTGAACATTATCTATACGCGGCGCTCCCTTATGGTCGCGGTTCAGTTCGACGCTCCCTTATGGTCGCGGTTCAGTTCGACGCTCCCTTATGGTCGCGGTTCAGTTCGACGCTCCCTTATGGTCGCGGTTCAGTTCGGCGCTCCCTTATGGTCGCGGTTCAGTTCGACGCTCCCTTATGGTCGCGGTTCAGAAGCACGTTTCGGAACCGCCAGCGTAAGTGAGCGGCAATGCAAAGTCATGGCTTCACCCCCAACCACTCTTTCTCTAACCACGCCTCCACCGCGAATTCATTGAGCGCGATGGAGTGCAACTGAACGTCGCGAAATACGATCGCCTCATCGCGACGCCTGCGTCCCGCGCCTCCCGCCACCGGCAGCGATTGCATCCCGCCCAGAATCTTGGGCGCATAGTAAAAGAAAATCTTATCGGCGACGCCGGATTCGAGCGCGCCCCAATTCACGCGGCTGCCGGCTTCGATCATCAACGACAGATATTTTTCGCGCGCCAGAAATTCCACCGTGGCGCGCAGGCTCGCGCGCCCGGACGCGCCCTCAAACATCTCGACGCGCACGCCCTTCGATTCCAGTTTCCTGCGACGCTCGATCGGAGCCGCCGAAGTGGTCACCACCAGTACATCGCCTTCGCACGACGAAACCATTCGCGATTCCAGCGGCAAGCGCAATTGCGAATCGAGCACGATGCGCAGCAGCGGACGGCTGCGCTCTTCGCCGGTGCGGTCCGTCAGGCGGCAATCGTCGGAGAGCACGGTGCCGATGCCGGTGAGAATCGCGTCAGAGCGATGGCGCAGCGTCTGCACGTGCCGGCGCGCCTGTTCACTGGTGATCCAACCGGGCGAGGCGGCATCCTCCGGCGCTGCGATTTTTCCGTCCAGCGTGACAGCCGCTTTCAGAGTCACAAGCGGCAAGCCTGTGCGCATGAAATGCACGAAGGCTTCGTTCAGCTTCATCGTGCGCGCTTCATATTCGGAATCGATTTCCACCGCGACGCCCGCTTCGCGCAGCAGCGCGAACCCGCGGCCGTGAACCAGCGGATTGGGGTCTTCCATGGTGGAGACGACCCTGGAAATACCCGCAGCGATGATCGCGTCGACGCAGGGCGGCGTGCGGCCGTGATGGGAGTGTGGCTCGAGGGTGACGTACATGGTCGAACCCTCGACGAAACCAGGGGCGCGCGCTGCCGCGTCTTCGATGGCGAGAACTTCGGCGTGCTTGACACCCTTGGCTGTGTAAAATCCGCGTCCGATCACCGCGCCATCGCGCACAATTACCGCGCCCACGGCCGGATTGGGCGAAGTGCGGCCCAGGCCCTGCGCGGCGAGTTCGAGCGCTTCTTCGAGATGCGGATTCATTTCATGTTGGGCGGACGCCCTCGTCCGCGCCGGACACCCCTTGGTCCGGCTCTACCAGCGAGTCTATAAGGGAGGCCGACGAGGGCGTCGGCCGCGGATTTCGTAACAAACAACAACCGTGGGGACCGCCCCACCGATCAAACGATCTAATCAAATAAAGACGCGACGAAAGTTTCCGGATCGAACGGCAGCAGATCGTCGAGCTGTTCGCCCACGCCGACGTAGCGAATCGGCAGATTCAGCTCGCGCGAAATCGCGACGACTACACCGCCTTTGGCGGTGCCATCCAACTTAGTGAGAATAATTCCGGTCACCGCGCTCGATTCGGTAAACTTACGCGCCTGCTCCAGGCCGTTCTGGCCGGTGGTCGCTTCCATCACCAAAAGTACTTCATGCGGCGCATCGGGAATCACACGCGATGCCGTGCGGCGCATTTTTTCGAGCTCCGCCATCAGATTGGTTTTGGTATGCAGGCGGCCCGCCGTGTCGACGATCACGCAATCCACTTTGCGCGCGCGCGCCGCATGGAGGGCGTCGAATAATACCGCGCTCGGATCGGAACCGGGTTGCTGGCGGATCATTTCCGCGCCGGTTCGTTGCGCCCAGATTTCAAGCTGCTCGATGGCCGCCGCGCGAAACGTATCGGCGGCGCACAGCAGAACCGTGCGGCCTTCGGATTGAAGGCGGCGCGTCAGCTTGCCGATGGAGGTGGTCTTCCCGGCTCCGTTCACGCCGACCACCAGGATCACCGTGGGCTTTTCGGTGACTTGCGGAAGAGGCCGTTCGGCGGCTTCGAGAATTTCGAGCAGGTGCTCGCGAATCAAATTCTTCAGCTCGGCGATATCGCCGGACTGGCTGCGAGCTACGCGCTGGCGGATTCGATCGAGAATTTCCGCGGTGGTTTTCGCGCCAATGTCGGCGGTGATCAGCGCGTATTCCAGCTCATCGAGAACATCGGCATCGATTTCTTTTCGGCCGCTGACCGCGTCCTCGAGCTTCTCCATCAGGCCGGCGCGGGTTTTCTGAATTCCGGCTTTGAGGCGCTCGAGAAGGCTGGTTTTCGATGCGTCCGGCGCGGGTTCCGTCGGTCCAAAGAGGGTGGTGATCATGCGGAGTGAATCGTGTGTCGAAACCCTATGGTACCAGCGAGGAGTGAGGCATCTGTAGATGTGGGGCAGCGCCATGCGCTGCCAAGATAGAGTCGCCGCGAAAGCGCTCCATTCTGTCGCGCCTCAAAGCCCCACGCGCGCCCTCACGGGCGCGCCTCAAAGGCCGAACGCGCTCCCTTACGGTCGCGCCTCAATAAACTCTAGCGGGGCGTGTATAAGCCCATCGCGCGCTTCACGCGTTCGATGGTCGCGTTGGCGATGGGGATGATGCGCTGGGCGCCTTCGTCGAGCACTCGCGCGACGTAGCCGGTCTCGTCCATGATATCGCGATAGCGTTTCTGAATCGGATCGAGCGCGGCGATCACGGCTTCGGCGACGGTTTTCTTCAGATCGCCATAGCGCATCCCACTGAATTGCGCGCGCAACGCGGCGTCATCGCAGCCGGTGAATGCCTGGAATATCGTGAGCAGATTTTGAACGCCGGCCCCTAGGTTTTCGAAATCCACTGCGGGGTTTGAATCGGTGGTGGCGCGCATAAACTTTTTGCGAATCACTTCAGGCGGATCGAGCAGGCTGACTGCGTGGCCGCTCCCGGTCGCCGACTTGCTCATTTTCTTGTCCGGCTCGTCGAGCCCCATCACGCGTGCGCCAACAGTAGGGAGATGCGTGGCCGGCACGACGAAAAACTCTTCACCGCCTCCGTAGAGCGAATTGAACCGCTGCGCGATGTCGCGCGTTAATTCCAAGTGTTGAGATTGATCGTCGCCCACCGGCACGATCGCGGCGTTATAAAGCAAAATATCGGCGGCCATCAGCACGGGATATTGCAGCACGCCGTCGCCTATGGTTTCCTGCGCCGCGGTCTTCGCCTTGAACTGCGTCATCCGCTCCAGCCAGCCGAGGGGCGTCACGCAGGTCAGCATCCAGGCGAGCTCGGCGTGCGCGGGAATGGAGGACTGCACCACCAAAGACGAATGGGTGGGATCGATTCCGATCGCCAGCAACATCCCGGCGAGCTCTTCGATCTTGGCGCGCAACTCCGCGGGGTCCTGATAAACCGTGACCGCGTGCAGGTCGACTATGCAGTAGATGCTATCGTAGTCGTACTGAATCTTGGCCCAGTTTTTCAGGGCGCCAAGATAATTTCCAATGTGCGGGCTGCCGGTGGGTTGAATGCCGGAGAAGACTCGTGCTTTCATTTTGCTGGGGGAACTTCCATCCTAAACGAAGTCCGTATCGAAAAGTGGGTGTATGGCGGCGATGGGCTCGCGCGCGTCACGGCCGATGTGTCTTTGGAGGATGGAGAAAAGGGAGGGGCTGCGCACCGCTCCTTGACAGTCGCGGTTCAGAAAGAAGAGACAGTCGCGGCCGGGGAGGCGCCGGAACACAGGCTAAAGCCTGTGCCACCGAATTCTCCTGTGCCACCAGAGGGCGCCGGCCGAGTGATTCTGGTTCCGTACGTGTTGCCCGGCGAGCTGGCGAGCATCGAGGTTGGCGAAGACGTTCACGCCGCACTTGCGAACGTGATCGAAGCATCGCCCGATCGCGTTGCGCCGCCGTGCCCGTACTTCGCGCGCTGCGGCGGCTGCCACTATCAGCATGCGCCTTACGAGTTTCAGCTCGCGCGCAAGGTCGAGATTTTACGCGAGCAGCTTCGGCGCGTGGGGAAGATCGACTATCCAGGCGAGATTGGGATCGTCAGCGGACCGCCGCTCGGGTATCGCAATCGCGCGCAATTCCACATCGCCGGGAAACGCATTGGCTATCGCGCCGCGCGCTCGCACGAATTGATCGACGTGGCCGAGTGCCCCATCAGTTCGCCTCGGATTAACGAAATCCTAAAACTTCTGCGCGAGCGTATTCACGATCCGCGCTTTCCGCGATTCGTGCATTCCATCGAAATCTTCACCAATGAAAACGAGGTGCAGATCAATGCAGCGGAGGCCGACCGTCCGGTGGCACGCACGTTTTATGAATGGATGGGCTCGACGGTCGCGCTGGACTATCCCACATCGTTCGGTGCTTTCCGTGTCAGTCCGCGATCTTTTTTCCAGGTGAATCGATTTCTGGTGGAGCAGTTGGTGGAACAGGCGATTGGCGATGCAGTCGGCGAAACAGCTCTGGATTTATACGCGGGCGTCGGGTTGTTCGCGATTCCGCTCGCGCGCCGGTTCAAGAATGTCATCGCGGTCGAATCAGGATCGGCCGCGATTCGCGATCTGGAGGTGAATGCGGAGCGCGCGAATGTCGAGGTTAACGAAGAGCAAGCCCAAGTCGAGAATTTCCTGATGGGGTTCGATCGAAAGCCCGATTTCGTGCTCGCCGATCCGCCGCGCGCGGGATTGGGAAAATCGGTCGTCGCGAGTCTGAACCGCCTGGCGTCGCCAAGGTTGACCATCGTGTCGTGCGATCCGGCCACGCTCGCCCGCGATCTGGCCGGGCTGAACCAATATAGGATAGACCGGCTTACACTGATCGACTTGTTCCCGCAAACGTATCATCTTGAAACCATTGCACATCTTGTCGCCATCTCCGTGTGACGGCATCAGTGAGATCCAGGCGGAGGTAGTGACTGTAGTTGTCTGACCCTTCGCGATGGTAATAATATAGTTGCCAAATCGACCGCAAGCCGGTACGCTGGTATCGGCGTGACAGGCCGGGAGAGCTAGACGGATTTCTTCGTCCGCTTCTTTCGCGCCCGCGCTCGCGCTCGCTTCCAGTTCGTCTCTGCCTTCAGTAGATCCGCTTTTGAAACTGTGAGAATTTTCCGAAGGGCGTTATCAAATCGCTCCGCGTCCGTGTTTCCGGGTACGTGCGGTGCTGGTAGTGGTTTCATCCTGAGCCGATTATACGCCCGAATCCTTTCTGTCGTTCATGTATCCTGGGGTTGCCCCCGTAGCTCAGATGGATAGAGCGTGTTCCTACTAAGTACAAGGTCGAGAGTTCGATTCTCTCCGGGGGCACGCTTGACCTTTTCACCAGAACGACGTAAACTGAAACCAGTAGGAACACGTAAAACCGCTGAGAAAATCGTGGTTTTGCCTTGTTCGGCTGGCTTTGGGCCAAGACCTTGAAATCTTGTGCTCATGGCTAGCCGCCTAAACCTTCAATGGCCTTCCGATCCTTCGCAGCATCTCATAGCACGAAACGTATTCGATGCCATAGTGCTTGCAGATGTTCGGAATCTTCACTTTCTTCGAGTCGGTTCCAACCAATTTTTCCTGCGTTACAACAACTCCCTTAGAGCCGCTGGCGCATGCGATTACCCAAGGATCGGCCCCCTTGAGGAATAGAGCGGATTGAGCCGGGTGATAGTTTCCGCCCTTCACTACGTACTCGGCTATCGTTGAGAAGCTCCCTTGGGTGTTTTTGTCTGGCTCTATGAAAAACCCACCGCACACCGCTTTTGCTCCGCTCGCCCAAGTCGCTAGATCGTCACCGCCCTTCGCGATTTCGTCATATACCATCATGGGACAACCGATCAGTCCGTCCACTGCGCTTTCTAAAATCACATCCCAGAACCCCGGAGCAATATCGAAAGCATAGTACAGGTTCTTAGCCTGCATAAAGACATTGCTATCCAGCCAGAAAGTTGGCACGCTCACTCCGCCCTGGATTCGATATATTCCATCACTTTGTTAATCGTAGGCACTTTGATATTGAGCAATTGAGCTGCTTCGCGGTAGAGAGCCTTTCCCTCCATGACGGCGCTAACGACGGTCCGTGTAAAGGTCGGGCTGTTTCTCGGGAACAGAGTTGCATAGAAGTTACCGCCGCCCTCAGCGTTCTGTTCTGCTTCTCTGTATTGAGTTTCGTAGTTTCGATACTCCTGAATGAATGCGTTCTTACTGACGTGGCGAAGGTCAAATGCGCGTCTTAGGGCCACCAAGCGGCTTACCTTGAAATGGGACGCTACCGAGCGGACATTCCCCTTAACGTCTATGTCTGTATTCCAAACGAATTCGGAATCAGGAACTAGGACTTCGGCGGCGACTTGATTGCAGAGTGCTTCAACGGCCCCGTCTATTTCGAGGCGATCCATTCGCTCGTCGGAAACGCCGCTTTGACCTATCCAAACGTGTGATAGCTCGTGTGCAAGGGTGAACATTTGGGCAGCGCGCGCATCGACTCCGTTTATGAAAACCACGGGAGCAAAGGCATCAGTGATCGTAAACCCACGAAAATCTTGCACGCTCAATTTTCTATGCGGGTTGCTTCCAACTATTCCGCTCCGCATGACGAGGATTCCAACCGATTCACATCTAGCTGTTAAGCTACGCAGAAAATCTTCCGCGTTGCTGGACTGAGCACGGAAGTCTGCATCCAAGCCAATTGTGTCGCGTATGTCTGCGGCTATTCGTGCCGAGTCATCAGCTATGGTGAAACGGCCAACGAATGGGAGCGGTTCATGTCTTTGGCTGACAACAAATTCCCGGTACCACTGCTGCTTCACGAGCACATCGTTCAAGACATCAAGCAAATCTGGCATCGCTGTCCCCGGCACAATGTCCGCAACCGACCTAAAATCCCTGATCGGCAATGTTTCGTCTGGAGGTTCAGAGAGAAAGAGGTACCCGAACGGAATGTGCAATGCTCCAGCGATGTGTTCTGCTTGGCGAATGCTTGGCCGCTTCGATCCATCCTCCCATTCTCGAATGCGATCCGGCTTTGTATTAATACGTTTTGCGACATCCTCCAGAGTCGCCCCTGTCCGGGTTCTGGCCCACTGCAAGATCCTTGGCGTAACAAATGCTGGCGTTGCGCTCATTGCCACGGCTTTTCCTTTTTCCGCGCGCCTGCCGTTTGCTCAGCAGGGGCGCACGTCTGATGAATCGCTGTTCGTCTTGCCGATCAGTTCATCAAACATGATACGCTTCCCGACAATCCCGCGCACGGCTGCGTCAAATCTCTCGCCGTCCGTCATCGTGCGATTGTTGAAGCGAAACGCCTGCTCATCGCAGTAGGCTTGCAGATGGAACGGCTCAACACTCACGTACGTGCCTTTGATAGAACGCTTCAGGAGACTCCAGAAGTTTTCCATGCCGTTCGTGTGGACCGCGCCTTCAGCATAGGTTTCCGCGTGGTCGATAAAATCGTGAATGAAGCCGTCGAGCGTCAGGCCGCGATAGGATTTCAGAGCATCCGTGTAGATCGTCGATCCAGTTTCAACGTGCTCCGCGATAGCGCCGCGCACGACGCCTTTCTTCGGGGTCTTGATAACTTTGACGCGAGCTTTCTTGGTCTTGCGGTCGAGCAGGCCGAACACAATCGCTTTGCCGTATCCGCCGCGTCCGAGCGTTCCCTCGGCCAGCTTCCGCGTGCGCCGATCCATATGCATAAATTCGGCCTTGCCGCCAACATAGGTTTCGTCCGCTTCCACCGTGCCCGAAAACTTTTCGAGCGATCCATTCTGAAGCGCGAGGCGAATACGGTGATCCATGAACCACGCGGTTTTTTGCGTAACGCCGATGGCTCGGTGAATTTCGTAGCTCGAAACGCCGTTCTTGCAATTCACCACCTGCCACATTGCGAGCAGCCATTTGTCCAAGCTGATCGGCGAGTCCTCGAAGATCGTCCCGGTCTTGGAAGTGAACTGGCGGGCGTCGTGCGTCACGCTGCACTGCCAGCGGTTATACTTCTCCAGAAAGGTAACCTTGGTACTTCCACAACGCGGGCAAACAACACCATTCGGCCAGCGGCGGGCTACCAGGAACTCGCGGCAGTTGGCCGGATCAGCGAAGTACAGAATCGCTTCTTGAAGAGTGGCTGGTACCTTTTCCATGCCCTAAGTATAAGGCTTCTGCGTCGATTTGGCAACTATATTATTACCTTCGCGATAGATGCCGGCGCTATAATGTTCACAGGAGCAGCGAGATGGACCCCGATGTTTTCCGAAAAACAGTGTGGGAGGAGATGCTGTACGCTCAGATGCGCGGCAACTACTTCGCGGAGCTTGTCCGTCACTACCTGAGATGGGACAAAGGTCTTCGGGTGCTAGCTTTGTTGGCCAGCTCGGGAGCGATCGCAACAGTGCTAGCCCAAGCAAATGCGGACTGGCTGAAGTTTGGCGTCCCGGTTGCCGCAGCCCTCATTAATTTTTGGCTGCTTCTTAGCCAGTACTCCACGATGTCTCGGGATGCCTCCGAACTTCATGCAGGATGGAGTGCGGTGGCCCGCGATTACGAGAAAGTCTGGAACAACCTTTCGGCCGCCGATGCTCAGGCGAGCTATCAGCAAATCGACGACCGTGCAGAGTCGCTTTCAATAATCGGGGCGAAGTTCCCCAACAAGAAGAATCGCTTGAACTACTGGCTTGACCAGGCTACCGCGATATCCATGGCGCGGTATGCCCATTAAGGGTATCAAGTATCCTCCACCGCCTAAACCAGCGCCTCCGCCTCCGCCAAGACCAGCGCCGCCGCCCCGAGAAACCCGCAGAGCAGGGCTGAGGTCTGATCTGCTACGTTTAAGCGACGCTGTCTCGGATACGCTACTTGGCTTTTTTTCAGCAAGATAGCGCACCCTTGACCCCGAACCCCACCGATGTTACTCTGCCACAAGAGAGTTGAGTCACTGTCGCCTGGCGGCGATTGGAGCTGACGGCGCATTGGAGACGACACCATGTCCTACAAACTGACGGTTAACGGGAAGTCCACCACGGTCGATGTCCCGGCAGATATGCCCCTGCTGTGGGTGGTCCGGGATGTGCTGAACCTGAAAGGCACCAAGTTCGGCTGCGGAATCGGACAGTGCGGCGCATGCACGGTCCATATCGACGGACGAGCGGCGCGCGCCTGCCAGACGCCGGTTTCCGCCGCGAGTAACGCGAAGATCACCACGCTCGAAGGGCTGTCGGCGGACGGGACGCATCCCGTTCAGGTCGCCTGGCAGGAGATCGACGTGCCGCAGTGCGGCTATTGCCAGCCGGGACAGATAATGTCGGCGGCGGCGCTGATCGCCAAGAACGCCAAGCCCAGTGATGCCGACGTGGACACGGCGATGAACGGCAACATCTGCCGGTGCGGAACGTATCCGCGTATCCGGCTCGCGGTCCACAGGGCCGCGGCGCTGGCGGCGATGGGCGCGCATCCGACGTCGACCGGGGCGGGCGGCGGCGGGTCGGCAGCGAGACACGACTAAGGAGGCGATATGGCCACGGCATCCAACAGAATCTTCCGGGGAATCTCTACGAAGAACGGTGAGGAGAAAAACGTCATGAAGCGCCGATCCTTTCTACAAGTCACCGCCCTGGGCGGCGGCAGTCTGCTGATTGGTCTCTACAAGCCCGCGTTCGGGCAGGGGCGCGGCGGCGCGGCTCCCGTGCTGGTTCCGTCAGCCTTCATCAAGGTGGCGGCCGACGGTATCGTCACCATCATGGCCAAGAACCCGGAAATCGGCCAGGGGATCAAGACCACTCTGCCGATGGTGCTGGCCGAGGAGTTCGACGTGGACTGGAAGAACGTTCGCGTGGAGCAGACGGACGTCGATCAATCCAAATACGGCGGCCAGAACGCCGGCGGCAGCACGGCGATTCCTCAGAATTGGACACCGATGCGGCAAGTGGGCGCGGCGGCGCGGCAGATGTTCGTCAGCGCGGCGGCCCAGACCTGGGGCGTTCCGGAATCGGAGTGCACCACGGCATCGGGTCGCGTGATCCACAAAGCGTCGAACCGGTCGATTGGATACGGCGAACTGGCGGCCAAGGTCGCGACGATGACGCCACCGGATCTCAAATCGGTGAAATTCAAGGACGCGGCAGATTACAAGATCGTCGGCACTCCGGTGAAGGGTGTCGACAATGCGGCGATTGTGACCGGTAAGCCGATCTACGGAATCGACCTGGTATTGCCCGGCATGTTGTGGGCGATGTTCGAAAAGTGCCCGGTGTTCGGCGGCAAAGTGGTGAGCGCGAATATTGACGTCGTGAAGGCGATGCCGGGCGTGCGCCACGTATTCGTGGTCGAAGGCGGGACCGATCTTCAGGGATTGCTGCCCGGAGTCGCGATCGTCGCGGATAGCTGGTGGCAGGCCAAGACGGCGCGCGCCAAGCTCGAAGTGAAATGGGACGAGGGCAAGACTGCCGAGCAATCGAGCGAAGGATTTCAGAAGCGGGCGGACGAGCTTTCGAAGCAACCGTACGCGAACAAGCTTTACGAAGAAGGCGACTACAACACTGCGATCGCGGGCGCGGCGAAGGTGGTGGAGGCGGCGTACTCGTATCCATTCCTGTCGCACGCTCCGCTCGAGCCGCAGAATTGCACCGCGTCTTATAAGGACGGCAAGCTCGAAATCTGGTCGCCCAGCCAAACGCCCGGCGCGGGCATCGCGCTGGTGACGAAAACGCTGGGGATCGACGGTAAGGACATCACCACGCACATGATGCGCACGGGCGGCGGATTTGGGCGGCGCCTGACCAACGATTACATGGTGGAAGTCGCCTGGATCGCCAAGACCATCAACGGGCCGGTGAAGCTGCTGTGGACGCGCGAAGACGATATGTCGCACGATTTCTATCGTCCCGGCGGATTCCATTTCTTCAAAGGCGGCGTGGATGCGTCGGGCAAGGTGATTGCGTGGCGGAATCACTTCGTCACCTACGGCGAAGGCGAACGTTACGCTTCGTCGGCGAATATGACGCCGACCGAATTTCCGGCGAAATATGTTCCGAACTTCGCGTTCGGGGCGACGGCCATGCCGCTGGGCGTTCCCACGGGTGCGATGCGCGCGCCGCGCAGCAATGCGTTCAGCTTCGCGTATCAATCCTTCATTGATGAGCTGGCGCACGCGGCCGGTAAAGATCCTCTGGAGTTCCGGCTGGAACTGCTAAGCACCACGCCCACCGGTCCAACACAGGGCGGACTTGATCCGGCGCGCATGAAGGCGGTGCTCCAGAAAGTTGCCGAGGTTTCGGATTGGGCCAATCGCGGGAAGCTTCCGAAAGGCCGCGGCAAGGGTGTCGCGTTCCAATTCGCGCATGCCGGATATTTCGCGCACGTCGCCGATGTCAGCGTCGACGCGAACAACAAGGTGAAGGTCCACAAGGTGTGGGTGGTGGGCGATATCGGCAGCCAGATCATCAATCCGAGCAGTGCGGAGAACATGACCCAGGGCGCCGTGATCGAAGGCATGAGCCACATGATGAACTGGGAAGTCACCATCGACAAGGGGCGCGCGGTGCAGCAGAATTTCGATAAGTATCAGCCGACGCGTATCCGGCAGGCTCCGGAAATCGAAGCGCATTTCCTGAAGACCACGTTCCCGCCGACGGGATTGGGCGAGCCGGCGCTGCCGCCGACTCCTCCGGCGATTTGCAATGCGATTTTCGCGGCGAGCGGGAAACGGTTGCGGTCGTTGCCGATAGCGAAGTCGGGGTTTAGCTGGGCGTAGGATCAGCTTGTGGCACGGGCCACAAGAAAAGCCGAGATGAATCTCGGCTCTGCAGGCTTGACAGCCTGCGCCACGTCAATTGAGATCGAGCGGGGTTAACACGCCGTCTTTTTTCACTCCGAGCTGAATTGGACGCGGCGGACCTTTGGGCGGAACCGTCACTTCCACCCACAGTTCCTCGCCGGGAGGCCGCCATGATGGATCTTTGGCGTGTTCGGGAATGAAGTAGGCGATGGGTTCGGAGATGGTCGCCACTGGCGGATCTCCGGAGACTTGAACCATTGTGCCGCCGTTATCTTCGGTGGGGCGCGCGATCAGCTTTCCGTCTTCGACCGAAAGTTTGGCGGTGCCGTAGATAAATCCCCAAGCGAATCCGCGCGCCTCGGCGGTGACTCGAAGGCTCACGTAGCGGCCGCGAATAGGCAGGTTCGGATCGTACGGAACAACTTTGACCCACAGGCGCGGCAGGGTGGAGCGATCGATCAACATTTTCCCGCCGAGCGAGAGCACCATGGCGACGTGCACTGCGCCGAGGATGGCGCCTTTCGTCATTGTCGTCATGATTCCTCCGGAATCGTTGTCATGATGCCTCCGGAATCGGTTGTCGTGATGCCGTCACCTTCATAGACCCTCCCGTGTCCGGGCCACAAAGCGCCGCCGCATTTTTTCGAGAGCCCATCCTCCCGCCAGAAACAGCACTCCCAACCCGACAAGACTCGCCGAGCGGTCCAGCTTGTCCATCACTTCGGAAAAATAGAAAGCAAACAGCGTGCTCGCAAATCCCGCCATACCCATGTTGATCCGCTCGCCGCGCGCGTCGCGAATGCCCCAGGCGACCAGGCCCGCGGCACCCAGCGCGCACCATGCGTACACGCCCACGCCGCGTTGAGCGGCGATGGAGGCCAGCAGCGCCACCCATCCAGCGGCGATCACGTTCATCCACATATCTCGCTTTCGGAGCCACCATGCGAGCGCGAGCGGCAGTCCGAAGGCGACGGCGTACCCAACGATTTCGCGGGTTCCGAGCGGTTGCCATCGCGCGCTGCTAATGATCTCGCGCTCTACGGCGAGCGCAACGGCCCAGGGCAGGAATGCAATTCCTCCGATCCAAACCAGCGCGCGGCGGGCCGGGCTGTCGAGATCGCGGGTTCGGGCGGCGAAGTAAGTGAGGGCGAGGAAAAGCATTCCTTCCGCCAGCACGCGAAAAGTGTGAATGTCCTGATCGAATTTGAAGAACGACTCGATCCATTCCCCCGCGAGCCAGAACGGCGTCAGGATCGCGGCCATGGCGAGCTGCACCCAATCCCGGCGCAGCCCGTATCCGATCCACGCGCCGGCGGCCCACAGCATCACACCCGAGGGCCAATGCGCCTGAAGATTGAAAATCTGCCCGGCTAAAAATATCCCGGCGCCGAGCGAGGCCGTCCCCAGGCCGTGCATAACGATCGCGAGGGTTTCGCTATTCCGTGCAGAGAAGAACGCTCCCGCGCCATGAAAAATGGCTACCATCGCGACCACTAACGTGAATCGCTCGGCGGGCGACATATTATCCCAGTGCGCCGCGACGAACAGCAGCACGCCCGCGCCCAGCATCAATCCGCCGAAGACCAGCGCGACGATCGCGGGCCAGCGCAAGCCGGCGCGTTGATCCGGTACAGCAGTCTCGGTGGCGACTTCAGATACTACGTCAGACGTCCGGCTTTCTTCGAAAGCGCGGATGCGGTCGGCCGCGGCGGCGTCGATCAGATTGGCGTTTCGCCAACGCTCGATCGCCAGTTCCCATTCGCGCATTTGTGACCTCCGATCACACAGCTCGCTGCATCGCGCCTACATTGTCCAGGCTTCGCCAAAGATACCAGCTCGCCACCGAACAGTCGAATTAGCTGTTCTGCGCCGCAGGAGTGAGGACGCGACGCACTCCCTTACGGTCGTGCCTCAAAAGCCGGAACGCACTCCCTTACGGTCGTGCCTCAAAAAGCCGGAACGCGCTCCATTCTGTCGCGCCTCTTAACCGCTCGGCCGCCAACTGCGCGGCGATCCGCTCCATTTCCTCCGGCTTGGGCTCACGCGAAAACTACTTGAACTTCGCCGCGCTCCCTGCGTGTTGGTTTGACGGTGATCTTAACGTCCTGACCAAGCGCGGTTAAAAAATCCATCAGCCGCTCGACGGAGAAGTTACCGGATTGCCCGCGCATCAGACCCGAAACGTGGGGTTGCTTGATCCCCAGTATTTCACCGGCCGCCGCCTGAGTAAGTCCGCGCACCTTGATGAGCCGATAGATTTGCAAGATGAGACGAGCCTTAACCTGCTCGCGTTCGGGGTTCGGAAAACCCAAGTCTCGAAAAACGTTTCCGCTGCCCGCCTTGATCGCGATCTTGCCAGTCTTCTTCATCTCAATTAGGCCTTCCTCCCTCGTATTCCGCGCCGTGTTCCGCGTGGTGTCGTTCCGCCGCGGCGAGCCGTTGCCTGACGAGTTCCAGTTCCCGTTTCGGAGTAGCGACGCCTTTCTTTGGACTTCTTCTGAAAGGCGTGAAGCACGTAAACCGCATCCCGAAGACGGACCGTATAGACCGCACGATAGGTGTCGCTTTCATGAGGCGCCACGATCTCAAGCACGCCCCTCCCGCCAAAGCCTTTGAGGGCCTTCACGGAAGGGTACTCTTCTCCGCACTGGGCCGCATAAAGTGCTTGTCCCACTTCGCGTTGAACCGGCCGCGGGAACGTCTTTAGATCCCTTCTCGAAGATCCCACCCATCGAACCGGCTTCAGTTCGTTTCTCCTATCATTATATACGTATTTACGTATGCCCGCAAAAACGACGTGTGCGCTGCTGCGACGTTGTCACATTGCTCCGACGTTGCCACATTGCTCCGACGTTGTCACATTGCTCCGACGTTGTCCAGACTTCGCCAAAGATACCAGCTTGCTACCGAACAGTACGGCCGCCATGCCGCCGCGATTTTCTCCATCTCCTCCGGCTTGGGCAAATCGGGGAGTGCGTAGGCTTTCTTCATGGCCGCGCGAACGCCCAAATCGCCGGTCGGCAGGACGTCGTGGCGGCGCAAGGCGAAGATCAGGAACATATGAACGGTCCACACGCCGACGCCTTTGACGCGCGTAAGGTGCTCGATCACGGCGGCGTCTTCGAGCGCCAGGCATCGCTCGAAATCGACTTCGCCCGCGCGCGTCAATCTGGCTAATTCGCGAATATAGGTCATCTTTTGACCGGAAAGACCTAGCTTTCGCATCCGTGCGGGACGGAGCTTCAGAATCGATTCCGGGGTGAGGGGATCGGCCTTGGCGGCGGCCGCGAGGCGCGTGAAAATGGTCAATGCCGCTTTGCCGTTTAACTGCTGATAGACGATGGAGCGCACCAGCGTCTGGAACACCGGCTCGCGATACTCAATCGCGTAAGGACCGACGCGTTGAATGATCTCCGCCAGTACGGGGTCGGATCGCTTCAGGTGATTTAGGGCTTTTCGCATAAGGCGCGCCGTCCATTCCTTAGATTACTCGCGCACGGCTTCCGGCAGGGCGCGCGCCCTCACGGGCGCGCCTCAAAAACCGACGCCCGGGCCCCCAAGCCCCTCGCCCTGAAGGGCAAGTCTCAGATCCCCGCCCTGACGGGCGGGGTTTGATGGAACACGAAATCATCGCGGTGCATCTATGATTGTAATTATGAAAGCTCTACCCTTCCTGCTTGCGGTGCCGGCCTCGGTGCTGGGTTTGGTCATGCTCGCGCACGTGGTTCCGCTGCCCGCCAGGGCCGGGCAGGACGACACCGTCATCAAAGTCGACGTCAGCCTGGTCAACATTCTATGTTCGGTACACAACAAGAGTAACGGACTGGTGGGCAATCTGGAGAAGAAAGATTTTCAGATCTTCGAGGACGGCAAGCAGCAGGACATCAAATACTTCACGCGCGAAACCGATTTGCCGCTGACCATCGGGCTGCTTGTCGATACCAGCGGGAGCCAGGAGCGATTGCTGGAGCCCGAGCGCCGCGCCGCTTCGCAGTTCTTCTCGAAGGTTCTGCGCCCCAAGGATCTCGCGTTCCTGATGCAGTTCGGCGCCGAGGCCGAATTGCTCCAGGACGATACCAGTTCGCCCAAACTACTGATGGACGGCCTGCGCCAGCTTCACATGAGCGTTCCGGTGGGCGGCCTGCATCCCGGGCCGGTGCCGACGCAGCAGAGCCGGGCGGGGACCATCCTGTTCGACGCGGTATATCTGGCGGCCGACGAAAAACTCAAGGCCGAGGTAGGGCGCAAGGCGATGGTGCTGATCACCGACGGCGTCGACACCGGCAGCCGCTATTCGATTGCGAAGGCGATTGAGGCCGCGCAGAAATCCGATTCGATCATCTATAGCATCGACTATGAGGATCCGTCGGCATACGGGCACGGCTTCGGCACCATCACGCTCGGCGGGGGGCAGGGCGACCGGGATCTCGGCCGTATGTCGAGTGAAACCGGCGGGCGCGTGTTCAAGGTGGATCGCAAGAATTCGCTCGACGATATTTTCCGCGAAATTCAGGAGGAGATGCGCAGCCAGTACGCGATCGGCTACACGTCGACCAATCCGAAGAAGGATGGCAGCTATCGCAAGATCGAGATCAAGCTCAGCGAGAAGGACTACAAGGTTCAGGCTCGCAAGGGTTACTACGCGATGGAGAACGCGAACTGATCGCGCTGGATGAAGACACGCGCTCCCTTAGATCGCGGTTCAGTAAGAATACTTCGTTTAACCGCTCCCTTTGGTCGCGGCTCGTGAAGAATACCTCGTTTAACCGCTCCCTTTGGTCGCGGCTCGTGAAGACACGCGCTCCATCCTGTCGCGCCTCGTACAAGTGATCCTCTCGAAAGCGCTAGAATGACCAGTGGCCGGGAATCTCCGCCCCGATGGGCGGCGTTGAAGCAGGAGGCAACCATGACACAGGAAATCACCCGTCGGGAGACACTGCGCAGAGGAGTCGCGGCAACCAGCCTGCTCGCTCTGATCCCGGAGTGGGCGACGCCGGCTTTGGCGCAAGGAGAAACCGAGGTTCACTTTACCGACATTCCGGCCACGTTCAATCCCAACAATCCGAACTCGCCGAACCGGATGCTGGATATCCGCAAGATCGACGGCCCGCTCACGCCGAAGGATCAGTTCTTCGCGCTGAATCACTTCAGCCGGCCGGCGGTGGATCCCGCGAGCTATCGTTTGAAGTTTTCCGGGATGGTGAACAAGCCCGCCGAGTTCACGCTGTCCGATCTGCGCGCGATGAAACCAACCCAGTTGGTTAACGGATTCGAGTGCTCCGGCAACAGTCCCCGCTCGATAGAGGGGCTCTCGTCTTGCGGGAAATTCACCGGTGTGCGTCTGGCGACGGTGCTGAAACAGTTGGGCGTTCACCCCAAAGCGCGTGAAGTGGTCTTTTTCGGGACCGATCGCGGAGTGCAGGACGTGATCTTCAGGACGCAGACCTTCAAACTCGACCAGCAGTTCGGCCGCAGCATTACGCTGGAGCATGCGATGAAGCCGGAACCGCTGCTGGCGTATGAGTTGAACGGGGAACCTCTGACGAAGGAGCAGGGATTCCCGCTGCGGCTGATCATGCCGGGCTGGTATGGCGTCGCCAACGTGAAGTGGCTGGCGGAAGTGCATCTGCAAGAGGACCGCTATCTCGGCAACTATCAGGCTCGCTGGTATCGTTCTGTAGTGGGCGTGGGCGGCAACGGCGGCGATACCGATCCCAACACGCAGTGGGTGGAAACCGAGGTCACGCGGATGCACCTCAAATCGGTGATCGCACAGGTGAAAAAGATTGGCGGCGCGCACCAGATTCTCGGCTTCGTGCTAAATGACGGGTCACCGTTGAAATCGGTGGAAGTCCAGATCGACGGCGGCGAGTGGCGGAAGGCGACGCTCAATCCGTCGAACACTCAGTACTCCTGGAAGCTGTTCACGTATCGATGGGAAGGCGCGAAGCCGGGCGAGCACACCATCGATTCGCGCGCGACGGACATGAGCGGGCAGGTGCAGCCGCTGGAAGCGGATCTGGTCAGGAAGAAAACTTTTCTGGAAGATAACGGGCGGTTCCCGCGCAAGGTGATGATCGCGTAGTAAGGCGTGTCAACACCCGGCTCAGTTTGAACTCGGCTTCTCAATGTGGTCGATGGTGAGAACGTCTACCGGGCCTTTCTGTGATTCCAATTTCAGTCCGAGCTGGTCTTGCATCGCGGGCAGGAATGCCTCGTCCTCGCCCCATTCAACGTAAAAAACATAGACTCCCTTGAGCCCCGTCTGGTCCAGCACGGGCCGGCCGACAGAATCGGCATTGGACAGAAAATCGGCGAAGTGCTGCATGGTTCCCCGGTCTCTGAAGTTATTGGCACCACCGAATGGCGGCATAGGGTCCCCGTCCTTCCATTCGCGGAGCTTCGTTCCGTTTTTGCCCACTACCAGGGCGAACACCGGCATTTCCTTGGTTGTATGATGCACCACTAGCTTGAATCGTTCAGCCAGCAACGTCTGGAGCATCTGCCGTAGCTGAGTGTCATTGGCGCCTTCTGCCTTCGCCTCCAGAGAGAACCTGTCGGCATCGAGCCAACCCGGTCCCCCGGAAAGTCGAGGCTGGGGCAGCTGATACGCTTCCAGAATGAGTTTCCTGGCAGAAACGCCGATCGGAGCACTGACAACTCTTCCCGGAGTAAAACGCAAACCACCGCCGCCGATCGGTGGCGCCGGAGGAACTCCTTCTGGTACACCTCGGCCTCCGCCGCCGCCGCTATACGGCCTGATGGACGCAGCGTCGAAGCTAAGGGGCTTTTCCAGGGTCTGGCCGTGTACCGAGCAAAAGGCGAAAGCCAGCAAGCCGGTTCGTGAAATTGATGCCGGAATCGTCATCGTTTCCTTTCCTCCGATGACGCTGTTTTACCGATAGGTGTTTACATTTTCAGGTCGTTTCAGTTTTGTTAGCCCAAGCAGGCAGGCCCTCAGGCTTTCAAAGCATCCGCCAGAAATGGCAGTCCGCGCACACCATGGAATTCGTGGACGCCGGGAAAAATCTCCTGCTGGACGGCATCCGGCGCGCCGAAAACTTCGTAGACCTGTTTCACGCGCGCGAAACTCTCGCGCGTCGCGTTGACCGGGAAGATTGGATCGCGGTCTCCGCCTTCAGAAAATAAAGGCCGCGGAGCGATGAGGCCCGCGATGTCGTACATTTCGGCCCACTGGAGAATCCCTGGAACGTAGTTGTCCATGCAGTGCGACATACTCATGATGCTGGCCCGAAAAGTATTGAGATAGCCGCTGACCAGCGCCGCGCGAATGCGCGGTTCGACCGCAGCCGCGAACAGCGCGCAGGTGCCGCCGCCGGAAATTCCCATGCAGCCGATGCGTTTGGCATTCAGTTCGGGCCGGGTTTCGATCCAGTCGAGGGTCCGCATCACGTCGTAAATCCGCCAGCCGAGCAGAGTCTCGCCGAGCAAGAGAGCCGATCCGGCGACGGGCTGGCACGCGTACGCCGTGGCGCCCTTGGCTTTCGTGATCGCGTCGCGCCGGCATCCGAAGGCCATTGGCTCGATGGCGACGGCGGCCAGTCCGCGCTCCACCGCCTGAATCGCAAAATCGTATTCATAACCGACCTTGGTGGCGCGTTCCCTGCCCTGGTCGTCGATACCGACAAGGTCGTCGACGCCGCGGCCGTGGCCGGGAATGCAAACGACGGTCGCCAGGGGTTCGGTTGTTTTTAAGGGAGTCAGCAGATAGCCTAGGACGCCTACTCCGGGCCGGCTCTCAAATACGAATTTCTCGCGCTTATGCGTCGAGAAGGAGCGAACTTCGAGCGTTTTCGCACGCGGCGGAGTTCGCTGGGAAGGGAAGCCGCCCAGAAGGTCGAGCAGTTTCGATCGCAACTCCTTCTGCCAGGCTTCAGCTTGCGGGCGCGTGGTTGCGCGAAACGACAGCCTGAGCGGCGCGGAGTCGTGGCGTTGCAAGGTCCAGCGAACCGGATCGAAGGTCTCCAGGTCAACCTGATTCTCCAAACCGTCGAGCGCTCCGGCGTAGGCAAATTTCTGTGAAGCCTGGTTATTGGTCTGGTGATTTGGCGCGGCAGGATTTGGACTCTGACCGCGGGCAGCGGATGCGGCGCCCGCGGCGGCGAGCGCAAGCTCCCGGCGGGTTATGCGTATTCCCATGGAGCCAGTTTAGACGAGGGATCGCCCGAGCAGTGGAAATACTTCCCCAGGGGAGTTATTCGCGACGGCGCATTCAGCGCGACCTAGGCCACTATTGAAAAAAGGACAGACAGCTCCGTCCACGACTGGGGCCTGTTCCAAGGAAGGCCCCCACCCTGACGGGTGGGGCTGGAGTCAACGTTTGCGAGTGGGGACGGAGTGGCCTAATCGCGATCCAAGTACTCAGGAGGCACGTCGTCTTCCCGGACTTGTCTCGTGCGAACCTCGGCCACGTCCGGATCGGGCGCGTTCTCGACGCCGCCGATCGCTTCGGCCTCGAAGGATTGACCCTCCTCGAGCAGTTCTTCGACGCTCTCCGAATCTGCGTCCGCGACGTCCGACAGTCCCTGCGTGTCGCCAGACTGTCCGGCTGAGTTGGGGCCCATCCCCTTTTCTCTTGCAGGGACAGGCGTATACGTCGGGATTCCTTGATCGTGTGGTTTCTTCATGTGACTCCTGGAGCACTTCAAGTGCCACCGCTCCCGTGGTCAGTATAAAACACTCGGGGTTGTCGCCTCCGGCGCTGGATCGGTGTAAGCTTTTAGGAACCGGTCTCACCAAAGAGAGACAGGGAAACAAATCATGAAAACGAAATTTCTGCTGTGCGTGCCGGTGCTGTTCGTGACGCTTCAAGCGCAGAACAACCTGACCACCACGTCGATGCAACGCTATTTCAATCCGGTCCGGCGGAGCCTGGAGACCAGCGCCGACGTGATGCCCGCCGAAAAATACGGCTTCAGACTCACCGACGGCCAGATGAGCTTCGCCGAGTGGCTGATCCATTCCGCGCAAAGGAACTACACAGATTGCGCGGTACTCAAGGGCGAGAGCGTTCCCGATGCAGCCAAGCAATTGGACGCGTTGAAGGACAAGGCGGCGGTGAGCAAGGCTCTGAAGGATTCATTCGCGTATTGCGCGGCGGCGCTGGAAGGGGTGGACGACCAGAAAGTCCTGTCGTCCGCGCCGATGAGCAACGCGTTCCTGCATATCGTGGTGCATAACAACGAAATCTACGGGAACATTGTGGGCTACTTGCGTGCGAGCGGGATTGTTCCGCCGTCGACGGCGGCGCGGTCGAATCAGAAGAAGAATTAGATTTCGCGTGCCTCTGGCCCGGAAATGAGCCGGGGCGCATTCACCGGCTGCCCGTCGTCGAGGCTGTAGATATCCTGGCGCGAGTCGCCCAGTTCGTCGCTCCATTCCCGAGCAACGCCGGATGCCCAGGCCTCGCCCGACGCATCCTCATTCGGGCATGAAACCAACATCACAGCGATCTCGCGATGAGTTCCTTCATGATTTCGTTGGTGCCCGCGTAAATTCTCTGCACGCGGCTATCGCCCCACATGCGCGCGATCGGGTACTCCATCATGTAGCCGTAGCCGCCGTGCAGTTGCACGCACTCATCGATGATGGCGCATTCGCGCTCCGTCAGCCAGTACTTCGCCATGGCCGCGGTCGGCGTGTCGAGCTTACCGGCGATCAGCCGTTCCACGCAGCTATCCAGAAAAACGCGCATGATGTGCGCTTGCGCGGCGCACTCGGCCAGTTTAAATCGCGTGTTTTGGAAATCGATCAACGCCTTGCCGAACGCCTTGCGCTCCTTGCAGTGTTTGGTGGTGATGGAAACGGCGTGCTCCGTGGTGGCGACAGCGCCGACGGCCACGCCCATGCGTTCATACGGCAACTGCTCCATCATTTGATAAAAACCGCGGCCTTCCTCACCACCCAGAAGATTCGCCGCCGGAACGCGGACATCGTCGAAAAACAATTCGCAGGTGTCCTGGCCGTGCTGGCCGACTTTTTCAAGCGTGCGGCCCACGCGATAGCCGTCGAGCCCCCGGGTCTCGACCACCACCAGCGAGATGCCTTTCGCGCCCGCGCCGGATTCTCCCGTTTTCACCGCGAGCACAATCAGGTTGGTGTGCCAGCCGTTGGTGATGAACGTCTTCGATCCATTGATCACCAGGCAGTTGCCTTGGCGCAGAGCCATGGTCTTGATGTTTTGCAGATCGGAGCCGGCCACGGGCTCGGTCATCGCGATGGAGCCGATCAGCTCGCCCGTAGCCATCCGCGGCAGCCAGTACTTCTTCTGTTCTTCGGTGCCGTAGCTCAGAATGTAGTGCGCGGCGATGCTGTGCACGCTTCGTCCGAACTGCACGCCGTGGTAGCACAGTTCTTCGGTGATCACGGCTTCGAAGGCATAGTTGCCGCCCCCGCCGCCATATTCCTCGGGCACATCGGTGAGCAGGATGCCGACCTCGCCGGCTTTGGTCCAGGCTTCAGGATCCACGCGATGCTGTTCGCGCCAGCGCGCTTCGTGCGGAACGAATTCTTCCTCGACAAAACGCTTTACTGTTTTCCGGAAAAGCTGGATTTCTTCATTGACCCAGGGAGAGACGTAGGGGTGAGTAACCGGTTGCGATCTAGGCATTGGATTCATTGTACTCATTGGACCAGACTAGAGACTCAGGAACAGCGCCGGCTTGACGCTGAACATTTTTCCGAGTCGTTTGGCTTGCTCGGGACTGATCCTGCGTTTTCCGTTGAGCGCTTCGTTGACATGGCTTCGTTGATGGAATATTGGAAGCAGATCGGCAATGGGTTTCTGGGAATGCTCCAACAGAAATCGCAGGCTCTCCGCCAGTGTGCTGTCGTCTGGCGGCATACCGTGGCGGCGATCGTAGTCCTCAATGAGGACGCCGAGTAATCGCATGAGTTCGGTTTCGTTTCCGGTTCTGGCGCGACCTTTTCCGAGCAGGTCTCCGAATCGCCCGGCGATCTCACGGTACTGCCTGTCCGTTTCGATTACCCGGGGACGGACAAGAAGGTTTTCGTTTGTGTTTGTCATTGCTATGCATCCTCCCGTTGACTGTGTACACAATTTGTGCCACACTGATCCGTGGAGTTTGAGTGGGACGAAAGGAAACGCAGGCTCAACCTCGCGATTCATGGTATCGACTTTGAAGACGCCATTGGAATCTGGGACGGGCCGGTGCTTGAAGTTTCATCCACTCAGCTTCAGCACGGCGAGGAAAGGACCTCGCCATCGGCCAATGCGAGGATGTGATCATCACTATAGTCATCACTTGGCGCGGCAAGAGGAGGCGGCTGATTTCCGTCAGAAGAGCAAGGCGCAATGAGCGGGAAAATTACAACAAGGAACTCGAAAGAACGTCGAAAGGGTAAAACGGATTGGGCCCGTGTCCGCGCCGTCAGCGAGAAGGCCCTGGAGCGTTCGATCGCGAACGATCCGGATTCTGACGTTGCCGGTCTCGACTGGACACAGGCGCGTCTCACGATGCCCCAACGCAAGGAGTCCGTGCACTTGCGGCTTGATCCGGATCTCCTCGCCTGGTACAGACTACAGGGACGGGGCCACCTGACTCGCATGAACGCGGTCCTGAGGGCCTATATGGATGCGCACCGGCAGCACTGATGCAACCATTCACGAAGTCGACGATGTGATTCAACTGATGGCGCGTGGTCGTCGAAGTCCACTCGAGCGATAAGGCGGTATCTATTTCCACCCCAGATCGAAAGTCCTCTGCGACGGCAGGGCTTATTGTAAAGACGGCTGCCCCACTACGCCAGATAGTATTACACTCGTGTAGTTCAAGGAGATTTGCAACTGTGTCTATATCGCGCTTAACGATCGACCGTTCGAAGTTTCTGTGTGTATGCCTCGCGGCCTGTTCCGGGCTCGCCGCGCTGGCTCCGGCCCAATCCATAGACAGCCGGCTTTATTCCGAAATGCATTGGCGATCCATTGGACCGCCCCGCGCCGGCCGCGCGCGTGCGCTCGCGGGCGTGCCGAGCCAGCCCAACGTGTTTTATATCGGTTTCGACAACGGCGGCGTGTGGCGCTCCACCGATTTCGGGTCGACATGGGTGCCGCTGTTCGACCACCAGTCCACCGGCTCGATTGGCGCGATCGCGGTGGCTCCGTCCGATCCCAACATCATCTACGTCGGCAGCGGCGCGGGAATCATCCGGCCGGATCTGGCGACCGGCGACGGCATGTACAAATCCACCGACGCGGGCAAGACCTGGACGCACCTGGGGCTACGCGATTCGCAGATGATCGCGAACATCGATATCGATCCCAGGAATCCGAATCGGTTGTTCGTAGCGGCGCTGGGACATCCTTACGGCCCCAATCCCGAGCGCGGAATTTTCCGTTCGACCGACGGCGGGGCGACATTTCAGAAGGTCCTCTATAAGGACGAATACACCAGCGGCAACGACGTGGCGATCGATCCCGCGAATCCCAACACGATCTACGCGGCAATGTGGCAGCAGCAACAGGGGTTCTTCGAGAACGGGTCGTTCGGCGGCACCGACGGCGGCATTTTCAAATCGATCGACGGAGGATCGACATGGAAGCAACTGACGACGGGGCTGCCGCCGATTATCGAAGCGAATCTCGCGATCGCGCCTAGCAATTCGAAGGTAATTTACGCGACGGTCGCAGCCGGCGGTCCTGCGCCTGGAGCAACTCCGCCCGTAGTACCAGCCGGCGGTCGCGGGGGCGGCCGTGGAGGGCGCGGTGGCGGCGGAGGGGGCGGCGGCATCGCATTCTATAAGACCACCGATGGTGGCGATCATTGGTTCCTCGCGACCGATGACCCGCGCGTGAGCGAAATGGGTTCGCAGCGGCATCCGCCGGACGCGCGTCCCCTGGGTCGAATCGGCGGCGGCGATCTGCCGACGATCACGGTCGACGCCAAGAACGAAAACGTGGTGTATAGCTGCTCGACGGTTTATTGGCGAACCGAGGACGGCGGGCTGACGTGGTCGGCTGTGCGCGGCGCGCCCGGCGGCGACGATTACCAGAAGAGCTGGGTGAATCCCATTAACACGAACATCATTCTGCTGGTGAGCGATCAGGGCGCGGTGGTTTCAGGGAATCGCGGCGAATCCTGGAGCAACTGGTACACGCAACCAACCGCGGCGATGTATCACGTGACCGCCGATAACGCATTTCCGTATCGTTTGTGCAGCGGCCAGCAGGACTCGGGATCGGCTTGCGTGGATAGCCGCGGCATGGACGGCGAAATCACGTTCCACGACTGGCATCCGGTGGGTATTGAAGAGTACGGCGAAGCCGCTCCCGATCCGAAGAATCCGAATCTGGTTTACGGCGGAAAAGTGACGGTCTACAATCGCCTCACGGCGCAAAAGTCGAATGTCGGGCCGCCGGGCGGAGGACGCGGTGGTGAGCCGGCGCCGGCTGGTGCGCCTCCCGCGCGCACCGTTCGCACACAGCCGCTGATCTGGTCACCGAAAGATCCGACTGTTTTGTTTTATGCGACCGCGGGAGTTTGGAAAACTTCGAACGCCGGTCACAGCTGGACGGCGATCAGCGGCGATCTGACTCGGCAGACGTGGGACGTTCCTACAAACGCGGGCAAGTACGCGCCGACGGTGACGCCCGCGGCGCAAGGCTCGATCACTGCGCTCGCGCCGTCGCCGCTCGACGTAAACGTGCTGTGGGCGGGCACCGGCGATGGGCTGGTTCAACTGACCACCGATGGCGGAGCGAAATGGAATAGCGTCGGGCCTTCGCAATTGAAGGCGTGGACGCGCATCTTCAATATGGAAGCCGGGCACTTCGACACGAAGACGGCTTATATCGCCGCGAACACGCTGCGCCTGGACGATATGAATCCGCACTTCTGGCGCACACACGACGGCGGCAAAACGTGGACGGAGATCAACAATGGAATCTTGGGCGGCGCGGTTTCGAATTCGATCCGAGAAGACCCGCGCAAAAAGGGTCTGCTGTACGCGTCGACCGACACGCAGGTTTGGGTATCGTTTGATGATGGCGACCAGTGGCATTCGCTGCGACTCAACATGCCGGCGATTTCGGTGCGCGATATCGAGGTGAAGGATGATGCGTCGTGTATGTGCTCGGATCTGGTCGCTGGAACGCATGGGCGCGGCTTCTGGGTTCTCGATAACCTGACGCCGCTGCGGCAGGCCGCGGAGGCCGCTAAGGCATCGAACGCTTATCTGTTCAAGCCGACGACCGGTATCCGCATTCGCTTCGGCACTAACGATCCGACGCCGTGGCCGCCGGAGGTATTGGCGGGAGAAAATCCGCCGCCGGGTGCGATGGTCGACTATTATTTACCGGCTGCCGCGGGCGACGTGAAGCTCGAGTTTCTGGATAGCGGCGGAAAGACGATTCGCACTTACTCGAGTAGCGATCCGGTGCGGAGCCCCGATCCGGCCACCGATCCGGTCGCGTACAACAAGATTTGCCAGCAGACGCCGACCGCTCCCGATTGCGGTCTTCCTTTGTATTGGCCCGCGCCTCCGCAAGTCCTGAAAACCGTCTCGGGGATGCATCGCTTCAATTGGGACATGCACTACGATCCGATCGCGGGCGGAGGCGGAGGGGGACGCGGCGGTGGCGGCGGAGGTGGTGGCGCGGTCCCGCATCGGACCTATCCGGGAGTTAATTCGCCGTGGGTCGCGCCGGGAACGTATTCGGTGCGCTTGACTGTCGACGGCAAGAGCCAGACGCAGCCGATCACGATCAAGATGGACCCGCGCGTGAAGATTACGCCGGAGGTGCAACAGATTTTCACGCTGACCACACGGATGGAGACGAATGCGCGGAACGCCGCGAGCGCGTACAAAGAAGCTCGCGAGTTGGTGGAGAAGCTGAAGGCGAGCCCGCAATCGGCGGCAAATGACGCGCGTATGAAGCAGATCGACGAGATCGCGCCGGGTGAATCTGCGAGTGCGGCGGCGGGAGGCGATGCGGGAGGGCGAGGTGGTCGCGGCGGTCGCGGCGGAGGGGGCCGAGGTGGACGCGGCGCGGCCGCGGCTGGTGCTGACGCAGAGGCGCCGCCTGCTCCGAATCTGTCCACCATCGGCGCTCAAATGATCGCCGCGGTGATGGGGATGCAGGGCGCGGAGATGCCGCCGACTGCGACGGCGCTGCAAGCTTGCAGTAGGGAGGAAGCGGCTTACACGGCCTTGATGGTGAAGTGGTCGGCTGTGAAGGCGAGGGTCGGGGGGACGGGCGCGAGCGCAAAGGCTCCGGCGGGCGAAAAGAAATAATTTCCGCGAGTAGGCGGCGGAATCTGAGGGAGGGCGCGTGACGGCCGCAAGGCTTTGGATGCTGTCGTGTGTTGTTGGCGGCGTGCTCCTGGCGCAGCCTACGCTGCGCATCACGTCTCCCGCCAATGGGACCGTCGTTTACCCAGGCCAGTCCCTAAGGGTCGAGATGGAGGCTGCCCCGCCGGACGGCTTCGCGAGCGTCGTGCTCGGCGGATCGATATCCTTCGGCACGATCCCGACGGCAAGCGCGCCGCCATTTGGCTTCACAGTCGTGATCCCCAAAGCTATCCGCCCCGGGTCTTACGAGTTGGGGGCTATGGGGTTCCCGCTTCCAGGACACGGCAGGCCGGGGGAGGAGGGTGTGAGGCCGGCACCTGTCTTCTCCGCGCCCGTTAACGTGGTGGTCGAGCGTGCGGACGAGCCCGTGCGCTTGGAAGTCTATCCGCCGACCATGCGCCTTCAAGTGGGGATCAAGGGATATTTGAGCGTCACTGGCGTGTTTGCAGATGGCCAGCAGGTCGATCTCAAAGAATCGTCAAAGACGATCTACACTTCCGACGCGCCTAAAGTTGTCACAGTCGATCCGAAGAGCATCGTGAACCCGTTGGCGCCGGGGTCCGCGAAGATCACAGTGAGTAATGGAAAGGTTAAGGTCGAGGTTCCCGTTGTAGTTTCGGCTCCGAGGGGCCGATGATGCTGATGTCGGGTTCCTCGTCGGGGCGATTCGTTCGTACCGCTCCATTACTGTCGTGGCTCGGAAGGCGTGACGGATCGCTGAATCTGAAGGAGGCGCGTGACGGCCGCAAGGCTTTGGATGCTGTCGTGTGTTGTCGGCGGCGCGCTCCTGGCGCAGCCGAGCCTTCGAATTACCTCGCCCGCCGACAAGATGGAGGTGCATCCCGGCCAATCGCTTCAAGTCAAGGTCATCGTGTCGGGGAGCTTTCGGCGGGTGGTAGTCATTCCCGGGGCGCCAATTCTCTACAAAGGCACACCTCGCACCGCTCCCCCGTGGGATTTCCCGCTTCAGATTCCTGACCACATCCGCCCCGGCCCATATCGCGTAACGGCGATTGGCAGTAATGAACCGGGCCAGGCGATCCAGTCGGCCCCAATCACGCTGCTCGTGGAAGAGCCCGTCGACTCCCCGATGAGGCTAGACGTTCAATTCCACTTTATGGAGCTGCGCCTGGGAGATACACCTGCCCTCCTCGACGCCTTGGGAATGTTCCCAGGCAACCGGCAGGTCGTCCTGAACCAGTCCATTTACACATCGTTCAAATCGACAGCGCCGGGCGTTGCAACGGTCGATAACCGGGGCAACGTCACGGCGGTCACCCCCGGCAAAGCGAAAATCATCGTCACCTACCGGGAATCTCACGCGGAGACTTCAGTTACCGTGCTTCCGAATCACCCATGATGGGTTCATTCGCGGCTGCGGATTCTCGCGTCGTCGCAATTAGTTCGCACCGCTCCATGACTGTCGCGGCTCGGAGGCCAGAACGCGCTCCACTCTGTCGCGCCTCTAAATTCGGTTGCCAGAACGCGCTCCATTCTGTCGCGCCTCTAATGTTGAAGCGCACCAACGCGCCGGGCGTTGGTCTATCGTGAAGTGGAGTGACCTGCGTCCTGACCATCAACGGCGGCTCATCGAGCATTCGGTTCGCAGTGTACGAGGCCCGGTGTGAACCGCGAGATACACCGCGGCGCCTGCTGGACGGCAAGATCGATCGCGTTGGCATGCCCGGCACGAATCTGATTGTCAGTTCGGCTGGGGGACCTCCGGTTTCGCGACCCGTTCCCTCCGCCAACCACGACAAGGCGATCGTGTTTCTGCTGGACTGGTTGGAGACGCAACCCGCGTTCGCTTCGGTGAAAGCGGTTGGGCATCGGATCGTGCACGGAATGAGGCATCTGGAACCGGAGCTGGTTACCGGGAAATTGCTCGGCGAGTTGCGCCGTGCAACGGCGTATGATCCCGATCATCTGCCGCGTGAGATCGGGCTGATGGAGGCGATTCGCAAACGATATCGAAAATTGCCACAAATTGCATGTTTTGACACCACTTTTCATCGAAAAATGCCATGTATTGCCAAGCTGCTGCCGATCCCCAGGCGCTATGCGGCCAAGGGCGTCGAGCGCTACGGGTTCCACGGGCTGTCGTATTCGTATCTGATGGAGGAACTCGCCCGTCTGGATCCTGCGGCCGCGAAAGGCCGCGTGATTCTGGCGCATTTGGGCAGCGGCGCGAGCCTGGCGGCGGTGCGCGACGGAAAAAGTATGGACACCAGCATGGGCTTCACGCCGGCGTCGGGACTGGTGATGAGCACCCGCACCGGCGATCTGGATCCAGGACTGGTTTACTTTCTAGCGCGCACGGAGCGCATGAGCGCGTCGCGATTTCAGCGGATGGTGAACCACGAATCCGGGCTGCTGGGAGTTTCCGGGCTCAGTTCGGATGTGCGCGATCTGCTGGCACGCGAGCGTTCCGACGCCAAAGCGGCGGAGGCGATGGAGCTGTTTTGCTATCAGGTGAAGAAGTGGATCGGGTCGTTTGCGGCGGCGCTGGGCGGCGTGGATACGCTGGTGTTTGCGGCAGGAATCGGCGAGAATGCGCCGGTGATTCGGGAGCGGATTTGTAACGGACTCGGGTTTCTCGGTATCCAATTGGATCGCAGAAGGAACGCAAAGAATGCGCCGCTGATTTCGCGGGACGGCGGCGGGGTGAAGGTGCGAGTGATTCGGACGGATGAGGAACTGATGATCGCGAGGTCGGTGATGCGGGCGTTAGGAATTACTTGAGGAAGAAATTTGTAACCGCTCCCTTTGGTCGCGGCTCGGAACAAGTCGCGGTTCAGAAGGAATATGGTCGCGGATCGTAAGCAAATGAAAACTAACACGCTCACGCCAGAACTGCTCGAAAGAATGGATGCGTACTGGCGCGCCGCGAACTATCTGTCGGTCGGCCAGATTTATCTTTACGACAATCCGCTGCTGAAGCGGCCGCTGGCGCTCGCGGATGTGAAACGCATGCTGCTGGGTCATTGGGGCACCACGCCCGGGCAGAACTTCATTTACGTTCACTTGAACCGTGTGATCAAGAAGTACGATCTCAACATGATTTACGTCTCCGGTCCCGGGCACGGCGGCCCGGCGCTGGTCGGCAACACGTATCTCGAAGGCACTTACAGCGAGATCTATCCCAACATCAGCCAGGATGAGGCCGGGCTGCGGAAACTGTTTCTCCAGTTTTCGTTTCCCGGGGGAATTCCGAGCCACGTGTCGCCGGAATGCCCGGGCTCGATCCACGAGGGCGGTGAGCTCGGTTATTCACTCAGCCATTCGTTCGGGGCTGTGTTCGACAATCCCGATCTGGTGGCCGCGTGCGTGGTGGGCGACGGCGAAGCGGAAACCGGACCGCTGGCGACGGCGTGGCACTCCAACAAATTCCTCAATCCGGCCGCCGACGGCGCGGTCCTGCCGATCCTGCATCTGAACGGCTATAAGATCGCCAACCCGACGCTGCTCGCCCGCATCCCGCGCGAGGAATTGGAACAGTTGCTGAGGGGCTATGGGTGGACTCCATATTTCGTGGAGGGTCACGAACCTGCGTTAATGCATGAGGCGATGGCGTCGACGCTCGACACAGTGGTGGAGGAGATCAAACAGATCCAGAAGGACGCGCGTTTAAAGATGCGTTCCGAGGGCGGGATGGCAGGCGACGATAATCGCGCGCAACGGCACGAGCAGCCTGCGCGCTCGATCGCCTGCCCCACAAAGATGGAACGGCCGCGCTGGCCGATGATCGTCCTCAATTCGCCGAAGGGCTGGACGGGGCCGAAGATGATCGACGGTCAGCAAATCGAAGGCACTTTTCGTTCGCATCAGGTGCCGCTCTCGGTTTCCGCTTCGTCGCCGCCGGAGCATCTCAAGCTGCTCGAGGACTGGCTCAAGAGCTATCGGCCGGAGGAGCTCTTCGATGAGCAGGGACGCCTGAAATCGGAATTGGCCGAGCTAGCGCCCAAGGGCGAGCGCCGCATGGGTGCGAATCCCCACGCGAACGGCGGGATTCTGCTGCGCGATCTGCGGATGCCGAATTTCTGCGATTACGCGGTCGAGGTGCCCACGCCGGGAGTGGGCGGCATCGGCGACACGCACGTGCTGGGAAAGTTCCTGCGCGATGTGGTGAAGCTGAACGATGGCTACGAGCACGGCGAGCGGAATTTTCGGATTTTCGGCCCGGACGAGACGCTTTCGAACGGTCTTGAATCCGTGTTTGAAGTGACCAATCGCCAATGGGAAGCCGCGACCGTCGCGAACGACGAATTCCTGGCGCCGGCCGGACGGGTGATGGAAGTGCTTAGCGAGCACCAGTGCGAGGGCTGGCTCGAAGGCTATCTGCTCACCGGACGTCATGGACTTTTCAACTGCTACGAGGCGTTCATCCACATTGTCGACTCGATGTTCAACCAGCACGCTAAGTGGCTCAAGGTCACCTCGAAGCTCGAATGGCGGCGGAAGATCGCATCGTTAAATTATCTATTGGCATCGCATGTGTGGCGTCAGGATCACAACGGTTTCACGCACCAGGACCCCGGGTTCATCGACCATGTGGTGAACAAGAAGGCCGAGATCGTGCGTGTGTATCTTCCGCCGGATGCGAATTGTCTGCTGTCGGTGATGGACCACTGCCTGCGCAGCCGGCACTACGTGAACGTTGTGATCGCGGGCAAACACCCGGCCCCGCAGTGGCTGACGATGGACGCCGCCGTCAAGCACTGCATGGAGGGCGTCGGCGTTTGGCAGTGGGCCAGCAACGATCAGGGCGTCGCGACCGACGTTGTGATGGCCTGCTGCGGCGACGTGCCTACGCTTGAGACCCTGGCGGCCGTCTCGATTATGCGCGAGCATTTGCCGGATCTGAAAATCCGGGTGGTCAACGTCGTCGACCTGATGAAGCTCCAGCCGAAAAGTGAACATCCTCATGGGTTAAGCGACATCGACTTCGACGATCTTTTCACCAAGGACAAGCCGGTGATCTTCGCGTTCCACGGCTATCCGACGTTGATCCATAAGCTGACCTACCGCCGCACCAATCACGACAACACCCACGTCCGCGGCTACAAGGAAGAGGGCACCATCACCACGCCCTTCGACATGACGGTGCTGAACGATCTGGACCGCTTCCACCTGGTGATGGACTCGATCGACCGCCTGCCGCAGACCGGCGATCGGGGCATTTACCTGAAGCAGCAACTCAAGCAAAAGTTGATGGAGCACAAGCTGCACATTGACAAGTACGGCGAGGACCTGCCGGAGATTCGGAACTGGAAGTGGGGCGGGGCGTGACGATCGTCCTAAGATTTTTCGCCAGTGGGGCGGACGCGGAACGCACGTACGGTGCCCTCGTCCGCGCCGGACCGCAGGTCCGGCTCCCCAAGGTTGACAAAAATGAAGGCCGACGAGGGCCCGCACGGATAAACTCTGGCCGCGGAAGTCGTGATGCAGAGCAGGAGGACCGCCCCACATTGGACATTCCCTATGAAAATCGACCTCAATAACTATCGCGTGACGGGCGGGCGAAGAGTTCGGCTCGACAAATGGGCTACGCGTCTCAAGCCGCTCTACAAATCGGAGAAGCATTACAAGGAACTGCTGGCCGGAGACGTCGCGGAGCTGACCGCTCTTCAGCGGCTCCTGTATGCGTCCGACAGCTATTCGATCCTCCTCATTTTCCAGGCCATGGACGCCGCGGGAAAAGACGGCGCCATCGCCCACGTCCTGAGCGGCGTCAATCCGCAGGGAGTTGATGTCTTCAGTTTCAAGCATCCCAGCGGGGACGAATTGCAGCACGATTTTCTGTGGCGCACGACGCGCTGTCTGCCGGCGCGCGGACGGATCGGGGTGTTCAACCGCTCCTATTATGAGGAAGTTCTGATCGTCCGCGTGCATCCCGACCTTTTGCAAGGCGAGGGGATTCCGAGCGAACTCACGGGCGAAAAAATAATCTGGGAAGGACGCTACCGTTCCGTCGTGGATTTGGAAAAACACCTCTACCGCAACGGAACGCGGGTCATCAAATTTTTTCTGCACTTATCCAAGGAGGAGCAGCGCAAGCGCTTCCTGGAGCGCATTAATACACCTGACAAGAACTGGAAATTCAGCCAAGCCGACCTCGCCGAGCGCAAATTCTGGAATCAATACATGCGAGCCTATGAGGACTGCCTGAGCGCCACCAGCACGAAAAACGCGCCCTGGCACGTGGTGCCGGCGGATGACAAATATAACGCGCGGCTGATTATTTCCCGTGTGGTCATCGAAACCCTTGAGGGTCTCAAGATGAGCTATCCCAAGATGACCGGCGCGCGGCGCAGGGAACTCAAAGCGATTCGCAAACAACTGGAAAAGTGAGCGGGACTAAGAAGAAATACGGTCAGAAGCTTAGCGCGAGGGCCGCGATCGCGTGAAGCTCATCCCGTGAAGGTCATGGTGGGTATCGTCACGGCTTCGCAGCATGTTTGATGATCGGCGTTTCCCCGATAGGCTGGCGGCCGGTGATCCGGAAAAGACCACGGACGAAATGGACATAGTCTCTGGCCGGCAGGAACTGGTAACTGCTGCGGTTCATCACTGCCAGAAAAATCGCGAGCAGCGAAAGCGTCGAGAATTGGCCCACGATCATCAGGATGGCGACCACCGCGGTTCCGGGCGTGCTGAGCGCTCCGATTCCCCGCCCCGCCATCAGCGCCAGAATGATGGCACCTGAAATCAGAATCAGGATGAAATTCCCGAAGAGCAGCCGTGTACTGACCAGATCATGATAGGCGAATAGAGCCGACATCCCATGCATCACCAGATCCACGAAGCCCATCTTGGATTTTCCCTGAATGCGGGCTCCCCGATCCAGGCGGGTCATCGCGCGCGGCAAACGGGATTGCAGGACGGCCGCCGCATAGTGGTTCCAAAGTTCCGGATAGGTGATGAGCGACTGGAGCAGACTCCACGGAAGGAAACTGAAATTCCCCACTCGGATTTTCCGTCCGGTGAGAAGGTAATGCAGCACCCGGTAGAAGAAATAGAATACCTGGAACAGCCAGCCTTCCACTCTCCGGCCGCGCTCGGCGAACACGACCGCGGAAAGCCGCTGGCGCTCCGCCTCCCGGATCAGATCGGGGATCTGCTCGGGCGGGTCTTCGCCGTCGGCATCCATCACCAGCACGCCATCCGCGGAAAGGTTTGCCGCGACGTACGCCAGCCCGATGGCGATGGCGCGCTGGTGGCCCAGATTACGGTGCAACTCCAAGACTGAAATGTCTTCGATGACATTAAGCCGGATGGACTCGAAAGCCGGCTGATAAGGACTCCTGGAACCGTCGTTGATCAGGATCACGTGCAACTCAGCGGCCCAGGCCGCGGGGAAGGAGGAATCGATCCTGCGGCAAACCTCCGCGGCGGAAGCCCAATCCTCATACACCGGCATCAGGACCAGCAGCCGGAGAGGAATATCGAGTGGATTCCTCGTATCAGAAAAGCGATCGGCGGCTACGGTTTCCGGCGCTAAGATGGGTTCACTCGGAATAAACGCTCCACATTTTCCAGAGACACCCATCTTAGCTAATTCCGGGGTGGATACTCTTGTCTCATGCAAGATGAGCCTGAACGAAGGACTGGATTCTCATACAAGATGAGCCTGAAGGGTTCAGGGATCGGGATGCTGGGGATTGATCATCAGCATGGACGACTCGGAAGTAAGC